>OLQT01000019.1_pt1 | contig 137796 bp, 125 predicted proteins | sample 1672651 | NCBI WGS metagenome assembly OLQT01 (sample SAMEA3136709, study PRJEB25190) | human gut metagenome | biome: human gut; feature: human-associated habitat; material: faeces | place: Austria | collected 2013 | reverse complement strand
GCGGCTGGCCTACAGCGTGGACTACTGCTATGACGGCGAAAAGGCGCTGGCGCTTCTGGGCGTGGAACGATACGATCTGGTGCTTCTTGATCTGAATCTGCCGAAAAAGGACGGCATGACGGTGCTGCGCACCCTGCGGCAGACCGACCGGGAGACGCGGGTGCTGATCCTCTCCGCCCGCAGCGAAGTGGAGGACAAGGTGCAGGGGCTGGATGCCGGGGCGAACGACTATCTGGCGAAGCCCTTCCACTTGGCGGAGTTGGAGGCCCGCATCCGCAGCCTGACGTTGCGGCAGTTCACCCAGCAGGATGTGCTGCTAAGCTGCGGAGGCCTGACCTTTGACACCCGCTCCCGTACCGCCACCGTCAACGGGCAGACGCTGACGCTCACCCGCAAGGAAACGGGTATACTCGAATACCTGATGGTGCATCAGGGGCGGCCAGTGAGCCAGGAGGAGCTGATGGATCATGTCTGGGACAACAGTGTGGACAGCTTCAGCAATTCCATTCGCGTCCACATCTCCGCCCTGCGCAAAAAGCTCCGCGCCGTGCTGGGCTATGACCCCATCCGCAACCGCATCGGCGAGGGCTATCTGATGGGAGGCGAGGAGGAATGAAGCGGCTTTCCCTGCAGTGGCGCATCACGCTGATGTCCGTCCTGCTCATCGGCATCACCTGCGTGGCCATGAATTTGCTGCTGTGCTCCTCCGGTGTGTACTATATGGACACCATTGCGGACAGTTTACAAGGCGGCGGCACGGTGATCCTGAATGATGGCGGAGCGGCGAGCTTTGACCCGCAACTCATAGCACCCAACGAGGAGTTGACCATCGTCGTCGATGGGGTGCAGGGGCGCTTCCGCACCACCAACTGGTACATCACGGCGGCGGTAACGCTGCTCAGCGGCATCCTCGCCTATTTTGTCAGCGGACGCGCTCTCAAGCCCCTGCGCAGCTTTGCCTCGCAGGTGGAGCAGGTGCAGCTGAACAATCTTGCCGATATGAGGATCGATGAAGACGCTATTTCGGAGTTCCGGCAGCTGAGCCGCTCGTTCAACCAGATGCTGGAGCGGCTGAACAACGCCTTTGCCGCCCAGCGGCAGTTCACCGGCAACGCTGCCCATGAGCTGCGCACACCGCTGGCACTGATGCAGGCGCAGCTGGAGCTGTTTTCCGCAGAGCATCCCGCCGTGCTGCCGCAGACGGCAGAGTTTCTCACCCTTCTGCGGGAGCAAACGGAGAGGCTGACGCAGATGACCAGAACGCTGCTGGAGATGAGCAATTTGCAGCAGGTGGCACGGAACGAGCGCATCCAGCTTGCCCCCATGATCGAGGAGATCTTCACAGATCTCGCGCCGCTCTCAGATAAGCGCGGCGTCACACTGACGGCGGAGGGCGACGGCATTATGACCGGCAGCGACGCACTGATCTACCGGCTGATCTTCAATCTGACGGAGAATGCTGTCAAGTACAACCGGCCGGGCGGCTCGGTACGGGTTTCTGTCACACAGGAGCCGGAAAAGCTCCTGCTTCGCGTGTCGGATACTGGCTGCGGCATCCCGGAGGAGTATCAGCGCAGTATCTTCCAGCCCTTCTTCCGGGTGGACAAGTCCCGCAGCCGCGAGTACGGTGGCGCAGGGCTGGGGCTCGCGCTGGTGTGGGAGATCGCCGAACTTCACGGCGGCTCCGTTTGGGTGGAGGAGAGTTCGGAGAAGGGCACCACCATTGCGGTGGGGTTGCCAACGCAACAATCAACGAAGCCTTAAAATCCTTTTATTCGTTTTTTCGTTGCTTCGCTTGCCGCCCAGCGGCGTTCCTCTCTGTATGGGGCGGTCAGCCGGAAAGAGAAGCGTCCCTTTTCAATCTCAAATTCCTTGCAGCCCGTGTCCGGGGCTGACGGCACTCGCCGGGGTGAGCTGCGGCATAGGCGGTCAGCCTGTTCTTGAGGTCGGTGTTGTGGGTGCGGATGAAGATGGTGGGGTCTTTCTCGTCAAAATAGATTTCGGTGGGTTTTTCCTGCTTGATAGGCCCTGTTCTCATAGGCTTATCCTTTCTGCGGCTCTGTCACGCAATAGGTCTGGGCGGACTATATGACACCGTACTCGGCAGCCGGGATCTCTATTTTCGGGTGTCCGGGGCAAATTTTGATTGGCTGCCGCTGATCCGGGCGTTTGCCGAGGCCCATGCCGCCGAAGCCGACACCGTCACCGTGTTGTGGGATCAGGAGAGCACCGGACACAATGAATATCCGGCGGACGAGGCCGGGCATCAGCCAGACCTCCTTTGATTTTTCTATAATCATTATAGCGAGGCTGACAGCGGTAATCGAATGTACGGATATAAGAAAATCACCGAGAAAAGTCCGTAGTGGACTGATCTCGGTGATTTCCGGCTCTATGTCAATAGTTGGGGTAGAGGCAAAGAACACAATAACGTTCACGGCCGCGAGCCAGTCGAGCAGCCGCTGCTTCCCGACGGTCGAGGACTCCGAATGCATGACGGCAAGGAACTCGTTCTTCAGCCGGTAGGCGTCGGCGAGCCTCGGGGCGATCTCAACCATCAGCGCCAGACGCTCCTGTTCCTCGCTGCTCAGAGCTTCCATCGGCTTCCGGAGAAGGTACTGTGACCGTTTGAAGTACCTGCGCAGCCCTCTGGAGAGCTTGTCCTGCTCGTTCTTCCGGACCTGCTCCATCGCCCAAAACGCCTGACGGATCACGTGGAACCGGTCCGCAACGATAACGGCATTGGGAAAGCAGATTTTCCGACCGTGCGAAAATGCGTATCACTTTGACTTTTTTGCGATACTTTTCGGCCCAATCAGCATAAGGCTTTGACAGAATATACGAAGAAAAAAGTGCGAACACAGATTTTATCTTGGTGAATGGAAAAAACATCCCCCGGGGAGGCTTCCGCCCGGGAATCTCATCTGTTATAGTATGCTCATCGGTTCATACACGCATTTCTGCCAAAACCCAAAGCAAAGGCGCAGCGTTTCTTGGGGAAGAAAGCGCTGCGTCTTTGCGCAGGGCAGGAATGCAAAGCAACACCGGTTCGGAGGAACACTTGGAAACACCTATTTTACAGTATGCCGGCGGCGTGATCGCCGCAAAACTGGACCGCACGGAAAAAGAACTGGTCCACGGGGTTTCTTTCCATATTTCTCGCGGGGAGAGCCTGGCTCTCATTGGCGAGACTGGGTCCGGCAAGACGCTGATTGCCCAATCCGTGATGGGGGTGCTGCCCGGCAATGTGCGGCTGGTTTCCGGTGAAGTATTATTTTGCGGGAAGGCTTTGCCGAAGGGCAAAAAGCTGCGGTCCATGCTGGGCCGGGAGATCGTATATATCCCGCAGAACGGTCACGAATTTCTTGACCCGTCCAGAAGCATCCGCCGCCAGATGTTTGACAGCATTGCAAAGCTGGGCATTGCGGCACCTCTGAGAGAAGCGTTTGCCCGTGAAAAGCTGACGCAGGTGGGGTTTACCCAGCCGGAGGCCATTCTGGACCGGTATGCCTTCCAGCTGTCCGGCGGCATGGCCCAGCGGGTAACCATTGCACTGGCCCTTTGCTCTCAGGCGAAACTGTTGATCGCCGACGAACCTACCAACGGTCTGGATCAGGACAGCAAGCAGCAGACGCTGTCCCTTTTGAATGACCTGTTCCCGGATGCGGCAAAGCTCGTTATCACTCATGACATTTCCGTGGCAGCGACCTGCGGCCGGATCCTTGTCCTGTGCGGCGGGAAAATGCTGGAGACTGGCAGCTCCGCACTGGTGCTGGCTGCCCCGCGCCATCCCTACACCCAAGCCCTGCTGGGTGCCTTGGTGGAAAACGGGATGCAGGAAACGCCGACTTTGCGGACGGAGACGGGCACTTGTCCCTTCTATCGCCGCTGTCCCGCAGCCTTCGGACGATGCCGTGCCGAAATACCCCGGAGGACGCAGGGAGACAGAGAATGGTGGTGCTGCAAGGAATGATCTCCATGGAACAGATCGATAAGGCTTTTGACGGAAAACAGGTTTTGCAAAATGTCACGCTGGATATTCCAGACGGTCAGATCTGCGGCATATTCGGAAAAAGCGGGATCGGAAAATCCACGCTGGCCAAGGTCCTTTGCGGCATCTGCCCGCCGGACGGAGGGCGGATTCTGCTGGACGGTCAATGTCTTGTTTCGCAGAATACGCCCTATGACAGGAAACTGGGTCTTTCCATTCAGATGGTTTATCAGCAGCCCTATGCGACGCTGGATCCACGCCAGAAAATCGGCAGCGGCTTCAAAGAACTGATCCGCTATCACGGCTTTGCTCCCAAGGGGAAGGAGCGTGCGCTGACGGAAGACGTGCTTGTGAAAGTCGGATTGGAGCCGCAGATCCTGGCCCATCTGCCGCATCAGATCTCCGGTGGGGAAGCCCAGCGGGTGGCCATCGCCCGGTGCCTTCTGTTCCGGCCAAAGCTGCTGATTCTGGACGAGGCAACCTCCATGCTGGATGTTTCTACCCAGGCCAATGTGCTGGGAATGGTACGCCGTCAGATGCAGGAACACCACGGAAGCATCCTGCTCATCAGCCACGATGAAGCACTGGTGAATTTACTTTGTGATCAAATCTATGTATTTGAGAAGAAACACACAAATCAGAAGGAGAAAAACACGAAATGAAAAAAGTAGGATCCCTTTTGCTGGCGGTGCTGATGGTGCTGTCGCTGGCAGCCTGCGGCAAGACCCCGGCAGAACCCACTCAGACACCCTCCACCCAACCAAGCACCGAGACTCCCACCACGGAGGCCACGGAACCGGCACCCACCTACGCCATTGATACGCTGACCGTCGGCACGACGGCTGCCATCGAAACCGCCGTGTTCGGCGAGTATAACTTCGATATGCTTGCCAGCGGTGTATCCGAATTGCCTCTGGTTTATCAGAACACCAAGGGCGAATATCATCCACTTCTGGCAACTTATGCTACCGAGGATGCCGCTACCTGGACCTACACCATCCAGGACGGCATGACCTGGTCCGACGGAGCGCCTGTAACGGCGGAGGACATTCTTTTCACCCTCCAATACGATCAGGCCAACGGCAGTGCCAATTTTGAGGCCCAGACCGGGGAAGACGGAAAGGTCACGGAGGCCAAGTACACCGGCTACACCCTCTCCGACGACAAAATGAGCATTTCCCTGACGCTGGCCTCTCCCAATGTCCGGGAACTGAGCAATATGACCTCCTTCCGGGTCATGCCCAAGCACGTTTATGAGGGAAAGGATACCGTCACGGAGGCTGAAGGCCGCATCACCTGCGGCCCCTATGTGCTGGAATCCTTCAACAAGGAAGCCGGGACCATTACCTTCGCAGTCAATGAATACTATCCTCAGAAGCCCAATGTGGAGAAAATCGTCTATCAGCTTTTCGGCAACGAGGATACCATGTACCTGGCGCTCCAGCAGGGCGACATCGACATGGTCTGGGCCTACTCCACCGGTGTGGCGGGAACCTATCAGGATGTACTCTCCACCGATAGCAATGTCTCGCTTGTCAATGTGGCTGCGGCTAATGCGCCTGCGGTCCTGGCCTTTAACAACGCAAAGGGCCTGTTCTCTGACGAAAACCTGCGTCAGGCAGTTTCCTATGCACTGAACTACGAGGAATTCAAGACCTATTTCGGCAGCGCCTATGCTGAGATCCCCAACCGGGGCTTTGTACCCTCCACCACGGTGGGCTATACGGACACGGAGAAACTGACCACCGATACTGCAAAAGCGGACGAGTATATGAAGGCTGCGGGTTACACCGAAAAGAATGCCGACGGCTTCTACGTGAACGCCGACGGTGCGGCTGCTGCCTTTACGCTGACGGTCAACGCCGCAAAGGAGACCCATGTGGGCTACGCCGAAATGATCAAGACCCAGCTGGAGGCCTTTGGAATTCAGGTGAATCTGGACGCCGTGGACAAGGATGCCTACAATGCCAAAACCAGCAACAAGTTCTCCGAGAACAATATCACCATGGAAGCGGCGATCTATGGCTATACGGCTGCCGGCATGGGCATGGGCAACGGCCTTGGCTCCATCTATGTGGACGGCAATCACGCCGTGCAGGGCGGCTGCCAGGTGTTCGACGAAGCCTTTTCCTCCATTCTGGACGAACTGAAGGCCGCCAAGACCATTGAGGAATATTACACCGGCGCAGCAAAGCTTCAGGACTACTACGCGGCCCATATGCCGCTGATTGCCCTGTATTGGGACAACATGATGCTGGCCTATTCTTCCAAGCTGGACAATGTGACTGTGGATGCGGTGTTCGGTCTGAACAACGTCAACAACTGGTTCAGCACCACCAAGAAATAATTTTTGCACGCAGGAGGCACACCGGTGAAAAAGTATCGTAAAAACCTGATTCTGGCACTGGTGTGCTTCCTGATCGTCATTGTTCTGAACTTCTTCCTGCCCCGGCTTCTGCCGGGGAACCCCATTGCTTATCTGACCGGCTTTTCCGAGGAGGATATGACCCCTGCTCAGGTAGCTTATTACCGGCAGGCCCTCCATCTGGATAAGCCGGTATTCGTGCAGTTCGGGTACTATCTGCGCTCCCTTGCAGACGGTACACTGGGCTATTCCTTCAAAAAGGAAGCCACGGTTTCAGCCCTGATTGGGCAGCGGCTGGGCTACACCTTACAGATCACCCTGCCTGCCGTGCTGCTCAGCACGGTCATCGGTCTTTTGTGGGGGCTCCGCTGCGGCTACAAGAAAGGCAGCGGCTTTGAGAAGTTTTCGACCACATTCCAGATCATCGTCAATACGATGCCCACATTTCTGATTGCTCTGGTGCTGATGATCCTGTTCTGCTTCCGGCAGCGGTGGTTTCCCTATACGGGGTTGAACAGCGCTGGGGTCGTTCCCGGAACGGCCGGGTATTTCTGGGACCGGATCCATCACCTGATTCTCCCGGTGCTGACACTGACCGTCGCCGCCGCACCCTCCCGGTACCTATTGATGCGGAATACTGTCCGACAGGTGACGGAGGAAAAATATGTGCTCTATGCCAAGGAACGGGGCTTATCCGACCGAAAAATCCAATTCGGCTATATTCTGAAGAACATTGCCCAGCCCTTTATCACCATGGTGGGCATGAGCGTCAGCACCTGTATCGGTGGTTCTCTGGTTGTGGAGAAGCTGTTTTCCATCGGCGGTATGGGGAGCTTGCTCTCGGATGCCGTCTATACGTTGGATTACCCACTGATGCAGGGCATCCTGTTTGTCACAACGGCGATCATGACGATCTCCATTGTCGTGACGGATATGATCTGCATTCTTATTGACCCCAAGGTACGCTTCGGAGGTGGTCCGGCTTGAGAAAACAGCATATTCCACTTCTCCTGGGCATCGTGATTTTGAGCCTTTTTCTGACCGCTGCATTGTTTCCAACTGCGTTTACAGCTTACGGGCAGAAAGAAATGTTTGGCCCATGGCTGATGCCGTCTGCGGAACACCTACTTGGCACCAATGCGTTGGGCTATGACATCTTTACGGAGTTGGTCTACGGGACCCGGCAGACGCTGCTGGTGGGTGTATCCAGCAGTATTCTGACATTGCTTCTGGGAAGCGTGATCGGTACGTTGGCTGCCGGGAAGGGCTTTTTGGGCGGCCTATCCAATGGCGTTATCAATATTTTTGTGCTGCTTCCGAAGCTGGTGACCATGATTGTGCTGGCGACTTTTCTGGGAAGCTCCAGCCGAAATCTGATCCTTCTGATTGCTGCATTCAGCTGGGTGGGGACGGCCCGGAATGTCCGGGCAAAGGTCATTCACCTGAATGCCCAGCCTTTTATTGAAAATTGCATGATCCAGGGATACAGTCGGAAGCATATCATTCTCCGCCATATTCTTCCGAATCTGTACGATGTATTGCTCTCTCGGTTTCTTCTGGGGGTCAACAGCTGCATTATGATGGAGTCCACCCTGAGCTTTTTGGGCTTTGGGGATCTTTATCATCCCACTTGGGGCACCATGATCAACTTTGCCTATAAACGAGGTGCCTTTCTTCGCCAGGCCTATGCCTATCTCCTCTCGCCGGGCGTGTGCATTATGATGCTATCACTGTCATTCTATCTCATCAGCCTGTATTTTGAACACCGACAGGCTGCCATTCAGGAAAAATAGGAGGTCATACGATGCAAAAGGAACTGGAATCTTTGTGGCAGCAATGTGTAGCATTCCATGGCCACGGCTGCGGTGGCCTTGCGGTCGGCTTTCGGGCAGTGCTGTATGCGTGGGAGCTGTTTGGGAGCGACCGGGCGTCCCAGGACGAGGAGATTGTCTGTATAGCCGAGACTGACGCCTGCGGCGTGGATGCCATTCAGGCGCTGCTGTCCTGTACCGTGGGAAAAGGGAACTTGATTTTCAATCTACAGGGGAAAAACGCCTTCTCCTTTTATCGCCGTCCGGACGGAAAGTCCTTCCGCCTTGTCCTGCGCCCAACACCGGAGAAAACCAAGGACGAACGGCTGGCGTGGCTTATGGATGGGGATTATCACGAGATGTTTGATGTGAAGGAAGCCCCAGAGCCGGTGCCGGAGGAGGCCCGGATCTTCAAGACCGTTACCTGCTCCGTGTGCGGAGAACGATTTGCCGAGAGCTTTGCCCACCTTCAAAACGGTGAAATCGTCTGCTCCGCCTGTTATCGTCCGTATACAAGGGGGCTGTGATGGAATACCCGTTTGATGCCCTGCACGCCGGGATAGAAAGCCAGATTCTCAATCTTCCCGCCGGAATTCCCGACTCCCAGGCAATCAGGCAGGCAAAGTCCTTGCCGGACTCCGTTGAAAAATTCCGTGCATTGGGGAAGGCTCTTTCCAGGCAGCTTCGCTACCGTGAGGCCATTGATGCCTATACGGAGGGGCTGAATTTGGAGCCGGAAAATCTGTCCCTGCTCCGCCATCGGGCGGGACGGTACCTGACGACGCTGCAAAGTGATCCTGCCATCGCTGACTTCGAAAAATGCCTGACTTTGGGTGCGGAAAAGCTGGACTGCCTCTATCGGATCGGCCTTGCCCAGTATTACGCCGGGCGGTACGAACAGGCAATGGAAGCTTTTGAGGGCTGTATGCCTTTATGCGATGATGAAATGGGGATTGCGGTTCTTTACTGGCACACGCTGAGCGCTGCCCGGACAGAGAAAGCGCCGACGCTTCTGAAGTACTATCGCCCGGATATGGCGGTGGGGCATCATACTGCTTACGAAAAGGCCATGCGGGTCTGGAGCGGTACAACGCCGCTTGCAGCGGCGCTGGAAATGCTGGAGAGGGAAGAAGACGATCTGGAATATGGCATTACCTTGTACAGCCTGCTTTGGCATCCCGACTGTGCCGAAAGAGAGCGCCTTTCCCAATCGCTTCTTCGCCGGGACGGTTTCTGGCCCAGCTTTGCGTACCTCGCTGCATGGAAGGATTGGGCAGGAGCCCAGTAAGCGTCTATCTTGATATTGGGATCAACCGAAATGAATCGGGGCTGTCTCAAAATGAAGCATTTCCAGAGGTTAGAGAAATAATCTTTATAAAAATTACTCAAGCTGCCGAGAGGGTTTACTATCTGCGAATTGCAGGCGACAAGCCGAAAGGCATCGCAACGGCGAAATCAACCGGGAGGACTACGACAAATGGCGTTATAACTACCCGAAATACGATGAGAACTCCGGCTATGTGAAAGTGCCATCCCAGCAGCTTAGCAATGCAATGGTGGAGGCTTTCAAAGACCGGCTGAAGGCTGATTAAAAAACAATAGAAAAAAGCGCTATCTGACTTGGCTTCAAATCAGATAGCGCTTTTTGTTATCGCAATCATTCAAATAATGTTGCCATTTTGTTGCCACAGCGGGCACTCATGGCGAAAAAGCCTTGGTATGACTGGGCTTTTCCTGGGATGCAATCATTCCCATTCGCTCCTCGAAGCCGTAACCTAAACGATTTTGTATAGACCGTTTAGCTCCGAGTATCGGGATTGTTTAGATTATCCAAGAATTACGGTGTATCATAATTCCTGTTGTCATTGTGTTGTCGGGCAGAGGGATGATCTGGTTGTGAAACTGCTTTTATACTCTTCGCCCCAGGCCCACATGGAATCCAGAATGGGCTTCAGGCTCTTGCCCAGTTCCGTCAGAGAATACTCTACTCTCGGCGGCACTTCGGCATAGACCTCACGGTGAACAAGCCTATTTGCCTCCATCCGCCAGCTGCTGGAGGATGTCGCACGGCGGACAGCCTGAAATTATGGCTCACCCTGCAGACGTTGGGGACGGATCAGATCAGTGATATGGTGACCCACGGCATCGACCTAGCCCAACAGACGGAGTCCTGGCTTCGGAGCCAGTTTGAATGTTCATAACGCAACTGAACATTCCTATGTAAAGGAGTAGTCCGAAGGGGCTGCTCCTTTTCTCGTTTATCCGGCTTTCCCAACCAGATATTCTATTTCTACGCCCTGTCTGCTGTTGAGAACGACATTCCCCGGCAAAACAGGGCTGTGCGGTAAATCCAGTACGCCGACAAACTTGTAATGGATTACAAGGCGCTGCGTCCTGTTTTTTCCTGTCCCCTGAATGTGGTAGACGTCAATCCGCTCCACCAGTTCGTGAAGCATGGTAGGCGTTAAGGTTTTCATCTGCATAAACTTCCGAACCGCTTTCAGAAACTGATTTTTTGAATATACCCGGCTGTCCTCTTTATCGCAGATGCTTTCCAGCTCTGCGATTTCTTTTTTGAGGGATTGCTGTTCCTCGTCATACCTTTGCGACAGCTTCATGAAACGTTCGTCAGAGAGTTTTCCGCTTACGTTGTCCTCGTAGGTGCGCTCAAAAAGCATATCAACCTCACTGTACCGGGCGTTCAGTTCCGCCAGCTTTTGCTGGCGGAAACGTTTTTCACGCTCGTAATCCTGTGAAGTTTTCCGGGCAAGCAGTTCAGCAAACTCTTCCTCGTTTTCCTGTAGGTAGCTTACCATACGGTTCAGTTCCAGAAGAACGACCTGTTCCAGCGAGTCGGCACGGACATAATGCGTTTCATTACAGGTTCCACGGTTTCCCCGGTAGTTTGAGCAGTTAAAATACTCAATGGCACTGTTTGGATGATTGATATTGTAATGCAGCTTATGCCCGCAGTCAGCGCAGTATAAAAGCCCTGCAAACATATTTTTTTCGCTGTTTTTAGGCTGCCTGCGCTTTGTGCCTGCACGGATTTTCTGCACCGTTTCCCATGTGCTGCGGTCAATGATCGGCTCATGGTGATTCTCAAACACCCTTTGATTTTCTTCCGGGTTTTCGCGGCGGCGCTTGTCCTTGAACGACTTGGAATAGGTTTTGAAATTGATAAGAACGCCGGTGTACTCCTGTAAGGTCAGGATTTTGGTAATGGTAGTTTTACACCACTTACAGGGATTGTCCTGTGTTTTCTTTCCCCCCTTGCGGATTCCTTTCTTTGCCCAATAATAGGTGGGGGTCAAAATACCGCTTTCCTGTAAAATCCGCGCGGTGGTTTCAATCCCGTTCCCCTCAATACAAAGGCGGTAGATTTTGCGGACAACTTCGGCGGCTTCCTCGTCAATGATCCATTGTTTGGGGTTGTCCGGGGCTTTCCTGTAACCATATGGCGGCAAACAAAGGGGATCACCGGCATTGCCGCGCAGCTTCTTGGAACTTCTGACTTTCCGGCTGATGTCTTTCGCATACCATTCGTTCATGATATTCCGGAACGGAGTAAAATCATCTTCTCCCTGTTCGCTGTCCACGCCATCGTTGATCGCAATAAAGCGGACGTTGTGATCGGGGAAAAAGGTATCCGTATAGTAACCCACTTGCAGATAGTTCCTGCCGAGCCGGGACATATCCTTTACGATTACCGTAGTAACATAACCGGCCTCAATGTCCCCAATCATCTCCTGAAAGCCGGGACGGTTGAAGTTTGTACCTGTATAACCATCATCGGCCGCTGTCAAGTAAGGACTAAAGAATTTTGAGATTTGTTTACAATTCAGAGGGTCAAGATGCTGCATCCACCGTTTCAAGGCAGGTAAGCAGCGCCTCCAGTTCATCACGCAGGGCAAGCTCGATTGCAATACCGCCGTCCTTATAAACCGTCACTCGCTTTACCACATTGTTTGCGATTTCGGTGGTAAGCGTTTCAAGCTCGGTGTATTCCTTGTATTTTTCAATAAAGGCTCCGCCTTGGTCGGTGGTGGTCTGCGAGGACTTTTCAAGTCGCTCCATTTTTTCGGTAAGCTCCTGCATCTGTGCCTGATTGGTTGTCTTTTGGGACAGGTACGTTTCTTTGTCGATTGTGCCGTCAATCAGCTTTTCATATAAATCCTGGAGAGACTTTTCAAGCTGATTTTTTCGGCTCTGCAGTACGGCGAGCTCACGTCGGGCTTGCTTTTTTTCTGCCTGTATGCGTTCCTTCTGTAAGAGCAGAAGATGCTCCAAACTGACCGCATAGGCGGCATAAGTGCGGATTAAGGTCACAACCATTTCGTGAATATCCGCTTGCAGAATACCTTCCGTGGCACAATCAAAACCTGTTTCCAGATGAATGTTGCGACAATGGTATTTTGCGTTCTTGGTGTTCGATAGCGACATAGCGAAGCCGCAGGTTCCGCATATCACTTTACGGCGAAGCGGATTTCTTTCGGATGCACTTGGAATAAATTCCTTGTACTCCTTCATACGGCTTGCCGCTTTCTGAAACAGCTCCTTTGAGACGATGCCCTCGTGGGTCTCGTCAACCACAATCCAATCGGACTTGCTTTTCTTTATCGTATGCACGTTTCCGACCATATCACGCTCACGCTTGCCATATACGCATTTTCCAATATAGCGTTCGTCACGGAGCACCTTGCAGATAACGCCTGTTGTCCAGAAGTTTTCTTCGTGGATGCTCGGCCAACGGTCACGGGAACATCCCGCCGCCCGTTTGTACAGCATCGGTGTCGGAACTCCCTCACGATTGAACATAGCAGCAATCTCAACAGGCTTTACTCCGTCTGCCGTCAAGGTGAATATCTTCCGAACAATGTCTGCCGCTTCATCATCAATGATAAGGCGGTTTTTATCTTCGTGGGCTTTCACATACCCATACGGAGCGAACGGACTGAGGAACAATCCTTTCTCGGCTCTCATACGCTTTGCATTTTTGACCTTGCCGGAAAGCTCACGGCTGTAGAGGTCATAAATCAGCGTTTTGAACGAGGTATCAAGGCTGTCGATGTCCTGCGGTCTGGAGCTGTCAAAGCCGTCGTTGACAGCGATGAAGCGAACGTCCAGGAACGGAAACACACGGCTGATGTAGTTGCCGACCACGAGATAATCACGCCCGAAACGGGAAAGGTCTTTGACTACGATGCAATTTATCTGTCCCTGTTTGACCTGTTCCATCATTCTGAGGAAATCCGGTCTTTCAAAGTTCTTACCACTCCAGCCATCGTCACAAAACTCGGAGATTTCCCAACCGCTGAACTCAGGTCGGCTGCTGATGAAATGCTGCAACAGACCTCGCTGATTGGATATACTTTCGGATTCCGCTTTGCCGGTATCCTTTAAGTCGCCGTCCTCGCTGGACAAGCGAAGATACATTGCTACTCTCACACAGCAGCCCTCCCTTCGATAAATTTCAGCAGTGCCATATATTCATCCCGATAACGCAGGCGAATATCAATGTTTTTGTCTGCATCCACATAGATGCGTTCCACAAGTGCCGACGCCATTTCTTTTGTCAGCTTGTCTGTTCCCATAAAAGAGCGGGACTCTGTGAGAAAACGGTTCTCTGCGGTATAGACCTTGCTTTCAAGCTGTTCCTGCTCTAAAGCGGCGATAAGCTGTTCGGCTTTCTCTGCTTCTGCCTTGTACCTTGCTTTGAGCGTAACATATTCCTGCTCGGTCATAAGCTGTTCCACATAGTTCTGATACAGGCTGTCATACAGAGATTGGCTGCGCTTCAAAGTGCGCCTTGCCGTTTCCAGTTTGGATGCCGCATCGGAACGCTGACGGCGGTATTCCGGTTCTGCGTTCAACCGCTTGATAACCTCCTGCAAATCAGCGGCAATCTGTATTTGAGACTGAATTGCCGTGAACAGGACTTCGTTCAGCTCATCCTCTCGGATACTCACAAAGGAACAACGATTGGGGTCGTCTGCGTGACCGGGACAGATATAGGTGTACCACAGCTTTTTGCCGTGGCTCACATTCTTATATCGAACAAACGGTCTTTGGCAGTTCGGACACCACACAAGCCCTTGCAGGATATTCTCGGTATGCTCTAAATGAGAGAACTTACCGAGGCGTTCGTGATACTCGCTCTTTCTCTGATTGGCGATTTGCTGTACATTTTCAAAGATTTCCTCATCAATAATCGGTTCGTGGGTATTACGGACGATAATCCAGTTTTCTTTGTCCACATAGGTCTGTCGCTTTCCTTCATAGAAGGATTGCTTTTTTCTGCCTTGAACCATATGACCTATGTAAACGGGGTGTGCCAGTATGCTCTTTATAATCTGCGTATGCCACAGCACACCCTTGTATTTCTCCGTTTTGACCTCGCCGGTCTCGTAGAGATATGCAGAGGGAGAAAGAATACCGGCATCATTGAGTCTGCGTCCAATCTGTACCACGCTGATACCCTCGGAACGCCACTTGAATATCTGACGGACGGTAGGTGCGGTTTCCTCGTTGATAATAAGGTGGTGTTTGTCGTTGGGGTCTTTACTGTACCCATACGGTGCCCACGCTCCGATGAACTCGCCGTTCTGCTGCTTAACGTGAAGTGCAGATGCGGATTTCTTGGATATATCCTTGCTGTAAACCTCGTTGATGAGATTTTTCAGCGGAACAATATATCCATCCTGGGTTCTCTCTGCGGTCAGCGTATCGAAATTGTCGTTGACGGCGATGAAGCGAACACCGAGGAATGGGAAGATACGCTCCAGGTAATTGCCGGTCTCCTTATAGTTACGACCGAAACGGGACAGGTCTTTGACCACGATGCAGTTCACACGCCCTTTGCGTACTTCCTCCATCATCTTTTCAAACTGAGGACGGTCAAAGTCCGTGCCGGTTCGACCGTTGTCACAGAACAGAGCCACAAGCTCCATATCGGTTTTGTTTTCAATAAAGGACGTGAGCAGAGCTTTTTGTCCTTCAATGGTATCAGCACCGTGCTTTCCGCTATCCTCCACGGATAAGCGAACGTAAGCGGCGGTCTTATATACTTTCCTCGCAGGAGCAGAGCTTTCCACTTCCTGCACAAGAGGATTTGTCTTTCGTTTTGTCCTTGCCATTTATACTACCTCCCGCAATCTTGCACTCCGAAGAATGTCAAGCTGCCAAGCAAATTCATCCTGCCAACGATAGATGATTTCCACCACATCGTTTGAATGAATCAGTATTTTGTCTATCAGTGCGACTACAACGGCACGGTCAAGGGCTGTAAGTCCTTGCCTTTTGATGAACTCATTCATCCAGGCGTTTTCCGTTCCGTGGTTGTGTATATCTTCAAGCTGTTCTCTGAGAGCGTCCATCTGCTTTTCGGCTTCATCGGCACGAGCCGTAAAGCTCGCTTTCAGCCGTGTGTATTCCTCTCGGTCGATGATGCCGTCTGCAAGGTTTTCATACAGAGACATCAACAGCTTTTGGAGCTTTTCGTATTCCTCGTGTTTCTTGTCGAGCTGTCTTTGCACCTTTTGAGCCTGTGCGGTTCTCAGAGGTGCTGTGTCGGTAATCGTGAGCAATTCGCTCATATCCACGACTTCGCTGATATGCTGCTTTAAGCTGTCGAGCACGATTTCCTCCAAGGCGTTATCTCTGATGCGATGGGGAGAACAGCTTTTGTCCTGCTTGTGGACGGAGCAGACGTAATACACATATTTCTTTTCGCCTGCAGGAACGGTCTTGCGAACCATACTTGCACCGCAATCTCCGCAGAAAATCATTCCGCTGAACAGACCGACCGCTTTGCTGCCGGGACTGCGACGAGTATCGCATTTCAGCACCTTTTGAACACTGTCAAAGTCGATTTTGGAAATGATTGCTTCGTGGCTGTCCTCTATGACAGACCAGTCACTTTCATCCTTGGTAATGCGCTTGTGTACCTTATAGCTGGGCGTGGTCTCCTTGCCCTGTACAAGAACACCGGTATAGATAGGGTTCTTCAGAACACGGATGACCGTACCTGCCGACCACAACGCTTTACTATTGGTCTTAAAGGAAGTGGTGAACTTCATACCAAGGGAGCGTTTGTACTCCATTGGAGAAAGGACACCGAGCTTGTTCAGAGCGTCAGCGATGTCCTGTGGGCTGACACCCTCTAATTTCCACTTAAAAATGTCACGGACAATATCGGCGGCATACTGGTCAACCACCAGCTTGTTTTTGTTCTGCTCGTCTTTCAGATACCCGAAAGCGGCGAACGAGCCGAGGAACTGTCCGTTCTTACGCTTGATTTCGAGCTGGGAGCGAATTTTTACCGAAATATCTCGGCAATAGGCTTCGTTAATGAGGTTCTTGAACGGAATAATAAGGTCGTCGGAGGCTTTCTTGTCTCCGAGGCTATCGTAATTGTCGTTGACGGCAATGAAGCGAACACCGAGGAACGGGAATATCTTTTCGATATATTCACCGGCGTCCAGATAATTACGTCCAAAACGAGAGAGGTCTTTGACAATGATACAGTCCGTTCGTCCTGCTTTCACGTCCTCAATCATCTTTTGGAAACTCGGTCTTTCAAAGGTCGAACCCGAAAAACCGTCGTCAACTCTTACCGCAAACTCCCGAAGTTCGGGTCTCTGCGATATGTAATCACGGAGCAGCTCACGCTGCCCGGTGATGCTGTTGGATTCCTCCTTATCGCCATCGTCACGGGACAGACGGAGATAAAGGGTGGCGTTCCAAAGCTTATTTTGCGTATTCTGCATAATGGCACACTCCTTTTCTCTGTAATGAGCAAAACTACCAAGACGGAGCGTCGCTTTAGTCCTGCTTATATTTTACGGTTTCTGTCCCATTCTGTCGAGGATGTCAGCACTTGGAGCGAATGTACCCGGCAAGGCGTTCCTCCAAAGATACCTCTGTATCCGAGAAACCGACCTTTACGACATATTTGCCATGCTTATAACAGTAGGGATTTCCAATCTGGCGGATAAAATCAATGGCACGTTCCCGTTTGGGAAGTGCCGTGTTTACCTTCACATCCCGGATGTCCACCAGCTCATCACGGTCAACTGTGTTGAGGTCGATATTTTTCATATTTATAATGTTTATAATGGATGCAGATTGCATAACAGCCCTCCTTCTCGGTCTCGTTCATAACTATGCAGAAATTCAAGACAAAATGCGTGTAATATCGGGCTGCTCCAAACCGAGGCTGATGCTTACCGCTTTGTTGATGCCCTGCATCTGAACCTCCGGTACTTTACCCAAGTATTTCATTACACGCACCTTGTCGATGGTGATAATCTGTTCTGCCAGAACCACCGAAGGGCTGTTTAAGTTTTCGATTCCCTCGATGAGAGAATGGGTCGGCTGCTTTGATTTCTTCCAGTAACGGGAAGATACGGGAGCTACTATAAGGGTCGGTGCATAGTGATTGCCCACGTTATTTTGAAGCAACAGCACCGGACGGCAGCCACCTTGTTCGGACCCGATGTTTTTGCCGAGGTCAACAAGGTAAATATCACCACGGCGATAAATCCAGTTTTCTTTCATAAGCTAAGTTCCTTTCTACATCCCCAAAATGGATATGTAAAAGCGACCGCAATCGGATTGCAGTCGCCACAGGGGTATATATTAGAATTTCATCGGGAGTTCGTTCTTGCCGGCGTTTTCGTTGTAAATGCAGAGCAGTGGAAACAGGTACTTTTTGTATCCCGTCAGATTTACGCCAACAGCTCGTCCGTCTCTGTAGATTTTCAAGGGGTCAGTAGCTCGGAGCTGAGTTACGAGCCTTTGGGGGCAATACTCGTCGTGGTAGCGGTCAACGAAGTAAGTGATAGCGATGATATTTTCCGTTCGGAAGGAATCGGGGTTGCCGTTCCACGCCGCTTTCAAAATCTTCATTGCCTCCATATAGCGTTCCTCTCCGATACGCTTGTAGGCATTGAACGCAGTTTTGATACAACCGATGCGGTCAAGTCCACGGTTGTGGTCGAAATCGAGCGCCAGTCCGACAGAAAGATTTGCCATGTAGAAAGAGGTTGCTTCGGAGTCCTTGCCGAAAATCTTTGCTCTCATACGAGCACCGGCAGTCAGCGGAGCAGAGACGCCGTTCTGCTGTGCAAAGAGCAGAGCTTCTTCCTGTTCGTCCATGCCGTAGTACACCTTGCACTTGATGGGAACGTCCTTATTGCCGGAGACGAGAATACGAGCACCGATGGTATGCTGTCCGTCAAAGACATAATATTTGCCGTCACGGTAGCTGACCTTGGGTTCGTTGGCGATACGTTCGTCAAACTTACCGGCGATTTCCTTGGCACGAGGAGAAACAAGTTCTCTCTGATAAGTTTCCCTGGGGCTGATGAGCTGAGAGGCGGGGATAAAGATGGTTTTGTAGTTGTACTTATTTGTCTTAGTTGTCATAATGGAATCTCTCCTTTAAGTATTCGATTAAGATAGGCAAGCCCGTTCTGTGCGAGCTTATTGACTTTGGGATTATGCTTTTTTGCTAAGAAGTAATCCTTGTTGTGGCTGAGGCATACAGACCAGCGAAAGAAAAAAGTGTCCAGAGCATCCTCTAATTCATAGAGCATACTTTCCGGTGTCCCTCGGCAGCCTTCACTCGGCAGTTCTGCCGCAATTTCCTCTAATGTCAGCAAGTGCCTTTCGGGAAGCAGCCTTTTCCTTTCTTCCGGTGGTTTTCGTAATTCTTCAACCAATGCCGGTCGTTCTTCCGGGGCGGCTTTTGTAATAGCGTCCACATCATCTTGTGTGGGTTTGATTTTCCCTGCGAAAATTTCCGAGCGAATACCTGGGTCAATCTCATCAGCAATATCTACTGCTTTTGAAAATGCTCCTGCACGAAGAACCGAGTTCCTGCTGATACCGTATTCGTTTGCAATTCTGTCGCAGGTTTTTTCCGTGGGAATCAAGTTACCAACTTGGGAACTTGATTTCACTTCACTACTTTTTCGGTCGCCGCCATATGATGCTTTTTCCGACTCGTAACGCTTACCGATTAAGTATTTTTTCTGCTGAAAGGTAAGGTTTCTACGTCCGAGCTGATTTTTGCAAATCCAGGCAAGAGCTTCGTAGCGGTCATTGAAGTCACGCTCACAGGTGGCAAATTTAAGGTGCGGATGTTTTTCCGCAATGCGGAAACGATTGTGTCCGTCGATGATTACCTCGCCCCACACGATGATGGGGCTGATGATAACGCCGTCAGCTAAAATGTTTTCTTCAAGCTGAATGAACTCATCGTCGGTAAGTGGTGGAATCCGGCTTTCAAATTCCGGGTCTATTCTTAATTGCATAGTGTCCTCCTTGCACGCTATGTACAGAAGCGAACCGCCGAAGCAGCTCGCTTCCTTGAATACATTCATTACCGTATTTATCTCATCCCCCGGTAGTGGGACTCACCAGACGACAGCTTGCGAAGCTGTTCCATAGGAATCGAACCTCCCCGCCTTCTTTGTGGCCAGGCTGCGAGTTACAGAAGTATCGTTAGCCCTGTGTCCGTCGTCGCCGGTTCGGTAGCAATCCGAATCTCGCAGGTTGCGGTGATGTATCGCTCACCTCAATAGAGGGTCGTGGCGCTCACCCTGCCGTAGCTCGTGGTACACAGGAACGTATCTGATGAGTGACTATTCAGTTGTCAAGGAACCGTTGCAAGAACGGGTTTAAGTAACATCGTTCGTTGCGGTGAAGGACTCAGAAAACTGTTCCTTCACCTATCGCCGTTTTGGGGGCGTTTTTTTAAGGTGTTTTTGGCTTGTTGCAAAAATTTTTTGAAATTTTCTTTTGAGCTGCCTCGATTGAGTAGAAAACCGCAACCGGAGACACACCCTCTTTGTCTGCGATTTCTTCCAAAGTGTTTTCTTCAACGAAATACATCCATAATCTGCGGAACTGTACCTCCGTCAGCTTATCCTTCATCTGAACAACGAGTTCTTTTTCTTTGCGGCGTTTCTCCATACGCTCCTGGCGGCAAGCCACAGCAACATCGACCGCAGGCACGGCGAGAGCCGCCTCGGATAAATCATCCATTGAAAGCGTGTGATTGGACTCTCTATGGTCGAGGTTTTCTTCCTCGTGGAAGTTCTCGTCAGACCAAGCCTTGAACGCAAGAAAAGCATCCTCACTTGGAAAGTCCTCACGGGTAACACGGACAGCCTTTCCATCGGCGGTCGGGTAAACGATGGCATCCGGGTCTTTCTTGTTAAGGGCATAAATGCTTATTCTGTTAAATCTGCTGGACATATTGGTTCCTCCGTTTTTTGAATTTTTGATTTTGGGTAAAAGTCAAAAATCCAAGCGGAGGTCCACGACAGCGGTGTACTGTACGGCGATAACGGGGATAAAACATAAAAAACCTTTCCGCTGGCAGAAGCAGCAGAAAGGTAAAAAAAGAGCCGCATGATTGATGGTCACAATTCCCGTGCCGATAAAACAGAAATACAGGGGTACTTCTGTCTCATGCGGCTCTTGGGATGACTACACCAATCAGGCGGCTCCACAGCTCAGCTATGATTTATTTAATTTTTGATTCTTTTATTTGGGCAGGTGATGACGAAGCCTTCTCATACTGAGAACATTGAAAACGGTTATTCTTCCGCATTTCTTACATTTGGCTTCCACATGACCTCTTGTATCCTCATACACGGTGATTGCGTTATGAAAGCAATATGGGCATTTTATGGTTCTTTCTTTTTGAGATGCGATTGCTATTCGTGCCCGGACGATTTTTTGCTGCATCTCCTGTGATGGTTCCTGGATTCGGATATTCTTTTTCATGCCCACACCTCCCAAGGCTCCTTGTATTCTGAGTAGGGCAGGTCTACTAAATATCCTAAGTGGCGCAGGCGGATTAAAAGGGCGGCTTTGGATACCCCGAATGTTTCGCACATCATGTTTACAATCATCTTGTCTCTTTGCAAAAGCCATCCCTCAAAATTCTGAATTGGGTTCATAGAGGCAAAACGCCACATGGCAAGTTCAACTTCCTCTTGCGGCATCAGAATAGCTGCACCGAGAACATTTGCTTGCCACTCGTTCCAGTCCTCGTTCGATTTCAAGTCCCTCAACGAATATGTACGGCGTTCCGCATAAAGCTTTCTGCAGGCGGCTTTCGTATCCTCAGATTCAAGATGAAACAGGAGCTGGTGCGCACATTCGTGAGCTAATGTAAATCTGCGTTTACCACACAGCTTTCTTACATCGCCCGGTGCTATGAAACTGCTGTCCAACAGAACTTGATTCCTTTTCAATGGAATTGTTCGAGATACGCCGTTTTCCTCTATAGCGTACTCGGTATCTTCATACGCAGTCAGTCCGCACAGGCTTCCATCCACAGATAATTTTTCAAAAGAGATTTTCAAGCGGAGATATTCGCTGGCAAACTGGTCAATCGGAGTTCCCTGCGGCATTGACCTTGCTTCGCTCGCTTTTTCGCCAAAGAAAAACAGATTAAAGTCTTTGATAACCGCTGCGGCAATTTCTTCGATTTTTGCGTGGGATAAAATCATCGGCAAGCCTCCTTTGCTTCTACAAACCATTTATCACCTTCATGAAACAAGTAGGACTCCTTTCCTCTAATCATGACGGTATAACGAATGCCACCACCGCCGACCTTCTTTGAAGCAGCACGGCATTTATACAACACCTGGTCAATCTGAAATATCAGACCGTCCTGCCATCGAATAAAACGGGGATAAATACAACCTTCCTTGTCGATGTCAACATTGACCGACACATAAGCCTTTCGGCAACGAACACTAAGCATAATTGACCTCCGTTCACAAAAAAGTTAAACTTTTACACGAACAATCTTTCGCGCAAATATTGACACACGCAGTTTCGCGTGGTATGATAATCGTACGAACACTATTGCGTGTTTGCGACTATATTTTAACACGCACACTCTTTCGTGTCAATGGGTTCGAGTGAAAAAGTGTTCGTGTTGATAAAAAATTTTAGAAAGAGGTGCCTTATGATTTTCAAAGAACGACTTAAAGAAAAAAGAGGCGAAGCAAATCTTACGCAGGCTGAGCTGGCGAAAATAGCCGGTGTTTCAACCCGTACCATCCAAAACTACGAACTCGGTTCACGCAAACCTTATCAAATTGAAGTTGTTCAGAAGATTGCCGATGCACTCAATACAACAACTGAATACCTTTTGGGCAGTAGTGGGATTATAGTTGCGGAAGCTCACGAAAAAGGCGGAGCTAAAGCTGCCAGAGACATTGACGAGCTTGTAAGCGAAGTAACCGGTATGTTCGCCGGTGGTTCTCTTAGCGAGGAAGCTCTGGAAGGTGCAATGAAAGCACTCAATGATGCGTACTGGATTGCCAAAGAAAAGAACAAAAAATATACGCCCAAAAAACATCGAAAAGAAGCAGATTCAAAGTAAGTCCGTTTTAATGGTCGTTATATTTGATATACTGTTCCACGATTGGAGGTGGAATTATGACCGCTGAATATCTTTCCAAAGTCGGCAGCGCACTTGTAAGACGCTGCGGCACACGAGACCCTTTTAAGATTGCCAAAGAGCTTGGTATTGAGGTCTTGTTTTGCGATGATTTCGGACCGCTGAAAGGAATGTACAAGGTAATTAAACGAAATCGCTTCATCTTTATCAACCGGGATTTGAGCGAGCAGATGCAGAGAATTGTCTGTGCCCACGAACTTGGGCACGACCAACTGCACCGTTCTCTTGCAACAGACAATGTTATCCGAGAATTTATGCTTTATGATATGAGGTCAACACCGGAATATGAGGCTAACATAGTTGCATCCGAAATCCTGCTCGATACAGATGATATATTGGAGTACATATATCACTATGATTACACGTCCGAGCAGATTGCAAGGGTCATGGAAACCGATATTAACCTGGTTGCTTTGAAAATTGCCCATCTTGCAGAGACAGGCTATAACCTTCGCAGGATTGAGCATCGAAGCGACTTTTTGAGATAAAGCACACCATTGGTGGTGATAATGATTGCGCCTGTAAAATAACTGTAAATGTTGAAGCACACATCGGCAGTAAATCCGATGTGTGCTTTTTTCATACAATCCACCGACAAATCTCAATTGCCACAGTTCAAATGCAAGGAAAAGGTGGCTGATTGTTAATAGGTAAGCAATATGCCATATTTAATTGAATATCCATCAAATATAAACTTATAATTAGGTATTTCAGTACCTCAGATTTGTAAATTTTTTGACGAAGCATAGAAGATTACTGTAGCATATTGACAAATGGCGTGACATTTAGTATAATTATGATATCTTATTATTATATGGAGGTTTTATGCGTACCCGTAATTTTAATTTCCTATCTGCGTGGGAGGATGAAAAGTATGAACGAAAATCAAAAAGAAATCTTTATGGACAAAATGACGCAGAACTTGCCTGCATTAAGAGCCAGAGCAGGTCTTACGCAAGCAAAGTTAGCCGATATGATGGGTGTAAGCCGACAAACACTGGTTGCGGTCGAAAACGGAAAGCGAAAACTGACTTGGGGTGGATTTATGTCTTGCTTCCTTGTGTTCCACAAAAATCCAGACACAGACATTATGCTTAAAGCCTTTGAAATCAACACAGAAGAATTGGATGAGTATCTTGGTGCTACAGGTCAATAAGTCCGTTTTATCGAACACCTATAATTGTAGAATTAATATAATAGGATACTTGTCAGAAAGGAGGTAGTGGTTATGTGGTGTAAGAAATGCAATATTGAAACAAATGAAGATATTTGCCCTATTTGTGGGGAGAAATCTGTTGAGGACATTCCTGCTGAAGTGTATTGGTGTTCCCATTGTAAAACTCCGGTTATACAAACAGTTAATCAACCTGATGTCGGGACTTGTCCTCTTTGTGGAAGAAAAGCCAAATATTTGAGTTCGGACCTTCGTCCGGTATTTCCACAAGAAAGATTGTTGCTTGAAGTATTGCTCGGACTGCCTCCTCACGAATACAAAGAAAAATCTGTATGGGCTGCAGATAGCCGTTATTACATAGATGGAAAATCTGTCAATATTCCAAGCAAAACATTTCAGCTTGCGGATGCTGATGCAATTTCAAAAGTTCTTACGGCTGAAGAATCTAACAACACATACGAGTTCTTTGATATGCACATTGCAAACTTTGTTGCAGCGAATCAAAGCAGATTGCATTATCTGATAGATGAAGCCCATAACTTTGTAAAAGATGCTGCCTCCAAGTTTGATGAGGAGCATATCGTAGTCTCCTTTTCGGGTGGAAAGGATTCGACCGTTACCGCTGATGTTGTAACAAAAGCGCTCAGTAATCCAGAGCTTACGCATATCTTCGGGAATACAACTCTTGAGTTTCCTTATACTATTCAATATGCTCAACGCTTTAATGAAGCGCATGAGCAATGCTTTTGGATAGCCAAAAATAACGAGCAAGACTTTTATGACGTATGCGAGGATATTGGACCGCCAGCTCGTATGATGCGGTGGTGCTGCTCTATGTTTAAGACGGGACCAATCACTCGTATCATCAATAAACTATATAGGGATACACGAATACTCACATTCTACGGTATTCGCAAATCCGAATCTGTAAGCAGAAGTAAGTACAACCGTATCGAAGATGATGCTGAATCAGTTAAAATTCAACAGCAGACAGTAGCTTCTCCTATTTTCTTTTGGAAAGACATTGATATTTGGCTGTATATCTTAGCAGAGAAAATTGACTTTAATGAGGCATATCGTCTTGGTTACGACCGTGTAGGATGTTGGTGTTGTCCTAACAACAATCAGAGAGCACAGTTTTTATCCCGGATTTATATGCCGGAACAATCAAAAAAATGGCGTGATTTCTTGATTTCATTTGCCGAAAAGATAGGCAAGCCCGACCCAGAAGTCTATGTGGACACGGGTAAATGGAAAGCACGGCAAGGTGGCAACGGTCTCGCCTCCGCCGGTGACGTCAAGATTCGGTTTACGAATTGTACGACCGAAGAACACGCAAAGATATATCGACTCACAAAGCCTATGGATGATGATTTAATCGGTATGTTCACTCCGTTTGGACGTGTTGCTCCCGAACTTGGACAAAAACTGCTAAACGAGGTTTTAGTTCTTGATGTGAGAACTAATGTACCTATTTTATCAATCCAGCCTTTCGGTCAAGAAGGATATGACTATGCAGTAAAGATACGAACTATGAATGTTGCAAATCACGATGACTTGCAGCGAATGGTAAGCTATCAAATCCGTAAGTTTAATGCTTGTAGAAAATGTCTTAAATGTGAGTCTTTGTGCAAAGCAGGGGCAATCTCTATTGTCGGAGATAATTACTATATCAATCCGGATAAGTGTGTTCGCTGTAAAATGTGCGTTACACCTAAGTATTTGGATGGTGGTTGTATGATGGATAAGTATCTGCGAACTAAGTGACCGTCAAAGATAAATGAAGAACTGAGGTATGAGTATGACCACGAAATTTAGAGCACACGATACATTCTTTATTCGTAAAGGATGGTTGAGTAAAGGAATGAAATACGTTCACATAAAGCCAGACATCTTTGTTGACAAAACTGAGAACCCTATGGATGTTTTGGGTATTGGCTCTAATATGGTCAAAGCTCTTAGATACTGGCTTCAAACCGTTGGGCTTACCCAGGAACCCACATCCGGTCGCAGAATACAGAGCTTTACTGATTTTGGTAAGTCCGTGTTTGAGCACGACCGCTTTATAGAAGAAATGGGAACGCTGTTTCTTTTGCAGTACAAGCTCGCATCAAATGCTTCCGAGGCAACAGCTTGGTACTACTTCTTCAATGAATTTTCGATGTCCGAGTTTTCAAAGGAAGATTTCGTTTCAAATCTTCAGAGCTACGTACTGATGAAGGGAGACGGAGCACCTGTGGCGATACGCTCTTTGAATGATGATTTTACTTGTATCGTCAACACCTATCTCCCTCGGCATAGAAGTGGAACAGCGAAAGAGAGCCCCGAAAACAACATTGACAGCCCTCTTGGTGAGCTTGGACTAATAGATGTTGTCAACAAAGCAAAGAAAACCTACAAGAAGGTTATCCCTTCTCCCGCATCTATAAATCCTTGGGTTGCTTTGGCTGTCATTCAGGAGCAAGCACAAGGACGGAAAGAATTAAGTTTGAACGAGCTACTTACTGCTCCGTGCAATATCGGTAGAGTGTTCAATCTTGATGCAATCACTATGCTCGATGTTCTTCGTAATATCGAAAAAATCGGTGAAATAAAGATTATAAGAACCGCTGGCTTGGATGTCATAAAGGTAAACTCTGAGAAAACATTCCAAGAGTGTGTTGATACATACTATTCCGGCTTGAACGAGTAAATTTGAGGAGCAGTTTGATATGAGCGAAATGATTTCCGTCGCATCGGGATTTCAATACTCTGTCAATATAGGGTACGATTTAACCAATGACGACAAACTTAAAAACTTTATACCAACCAAGTCAGCGCTTGAACTCCTCGAAGATATTCTGTTGAGTACACGAAGCACATCAACAGACCGAGCAAGAGTTTTGATTGGAGCATATGGTAAGGGCAAGTCCCATATTGTGCTTACAATTATGGCAATGCTGATGAAGCGTGATATTTCATTGTTTGAAAAAACTTTGCCTAAAATCAAGGAAAATCCGCAGCTTCAGAGCATTGTTGAGAACTATTATGAAAGCAACAATAAAATACTTCCCATTATTATATCTGGCAGTAACACGAGTCTGACCCAGGCATTTTTACTTGCCCTTCAACGAACGTTGGCAGAAAATGACCTTTTAGATGTTATGCCAGAAACCAACTACAAGGCAGCTATTGCAGCAATAGAAAGATGGGAAAAGGATTTCCCAGACACCTTTACTAAATTAAAAGATGCGTTGGATATGCCGGTCGGAAAGTTTATTTCTGAACTTGACGATTATAACATCGTTGCTTATGAGCAGTTTGAGCGTATTTATCCTACTCTTACCGCAGGTAGTGTATTTAATCCCTTCCTCGGTTTCGATGTTGTTGAACTCTACGAAGGCGTGGTAAAAAGTCTGCGAAGTAAAGGATATACAGGCGTATATGTAATTTACGATGAGTTTAGCAAGTTCCTTGAAGCAAATATTTCTGAGGCTTCCGTAAGTGATACGAAGATGCTTCAAGATTTCGCTGAGAAATGTAATCGAAGTGGTACAGCTCAGATGCACCTTCTTCTTATTTCTCACAAGGAAATTTCCAACTACATTGATACTTTGCCGAAGCAAAAGGTAGATGGATGGCGAGGTGTTTCCGAGCGTTTCACCCACGTTCATTTGAACAATAACTTTGCTCAAACTTACGAGATTATTGCATCCGTCATCCAGAAAAATGCGGATATGTGGAACGAGTTTTGCCAGATCTACGCAGGAAACTTCAACAGCATTGTTCGTCGGTATGAGTCCCATCCAATATTCTCTGAAATGGGTGCTAACGCTGTTGAGAATATTGTTTATTCGTGCTATCCGTTACACCCGGTCTCCACGTTTATTCTTCCTCGTCTTTCCGAGTGCGTTGCTCAAAACGAAAGAACACTATTTACGTTTTTGTCTGCGAAGGGCACATCTACTCTGCCGAGCTTTTTGGAAACATACGAGGATAAGAAGTTTAGCGTAATTACACCAGACCTCATTTTTGATTACTTTGAGCCTCTTTTCAAAAAGGAGCCGTATTCAAGTGAGCTGTATAAAACGTATCAGCTTACTTCGATGATCCTTGCAAAGCTGGATGCGGCAACGATTGAATGTAAAATTGTCAAGGCATTGTCATTGATTTATACCATCGAACAATTTGAGAAGTTGGCTCCCACCCGTGATGAGTTGGTCGGTATTTATTCGATTGATTATGCTGTCGAAGATGTTGAGCGAGCGATTGACAATCTCATCGAAAAAGAATATGTCATTTATTTGAAGCGTAGCAATAATTACCTTCGCCTCAAGCAAACATCTGGAGTGGATATTCGTCAGAAGATTTCTGATATGATTGCTACTCAAAGCGGAAAGACTTCGCTCAAAGACACTTTGAATAAAGCAAATTTTGACGGATATATTTATCCTTCTCGCTATAATGACCAGAAGGAAATGACTCGATATTTTTCATTTGTGTTTATTGGCGAGGACGAGGTTGAAAGTGATACCAACTGGAATCTCAAAGCTGAAACCATACCCGGCGATGGAGTGGTTTTTGGCATAATTCCGAACAGTAACGCCGCTATTTCGACAATTCGGAACACGCTTCTCTCCACCAGCGTTAATGCTTCGCAGGCAGTATTTATCGTGCCCAAGAAGTTCAGCAAAATCGATGATGTGGTGGCGGAGTTTAATGCTGTTTCGGTTCTGCGTGAAGCGGCTACCGATGATAAAGTGTTGTTTGACGAATACGATGTGGTCTATGAGGACCTTCGGGAAGTAATTGCCACATTTATACAAGGATATACCCAGCCGGAAACCTTTAAGTCTCGGTATATTTATGACGGCTCGGAGCAGCATATCAGCAGAAAATCTGCATTAACAGGTTTACTTTCTGATATATGCGACAGAGAATTTTCTTTGACTCCTGTAATCAACAATGAGGCTATCAATAAAGATGATATTACCTCTATCGCCTATAACAGCAGAAGTAAAATTATTTCTGGATTACTGAGAAGTGAGCTTGAAAAGGGACTTGGATTGACTGGCTCTGGACAAGAAGTGTCAATAATGAGAAGCACTTTAGTTCGCACCGGTGTGCTCACCAATGATATGGGCGTTTCTCAAATCAACCTCTGTCCGGACGGTAAAGAGCTTGCCAATGTGCTTAACACAATGGTTGAGTTTATCAGAGAGTCAAGAAAAACCGGAAAGAGCTGCTTCGATGAATTGTATTATCGCCTCACAAGTGCTGAACACCATATTGGTTTGCGTAAGGGATTGATTCCTATTTACCTTGCGGCGGTTATACACGAATTCAAGCGAAGTGTTCTCATTACGGACAGGTTTGGACAGGTGGCAACATCTACAGATACCCTGCTTCAAATCAATGCCGAACCAAAGAACTTCTATATAAGCTATTTGGATTGGAATCCCGAAAAGGAACAGTTTGTCAATAACCTTGCTGCGCTTTTCAAAGAGCACATTATTGATGCAGAAAAAGCAAACAACTCCTACGAGTACGTTGTGATGGCGATGCGTCGCTGGTATATGTCTTTGCCGAAATATGCAAAAGAAATCAAAAAGACAATCTCTGGTGATAAAGTCGATAAACGCTACTTGTCGTTCGTTCGTCTTTTAAGACAAAATGTAGGTGCCCACGAGTTTCTTTTTGAGAAAATGCCAGAGGCATTTGGTTATGCAGCGGAATTTACACCTGGTGTGTATGAGAACGTAGCTGCAGCAAAAAACTATTTTGATTCTGTAATGGATACCTTGCGTTCCTCTCTGATACAGGAAGTCAAGGAGCTGTTTGGTTCTTCAAAGAGTAAACGATTTGAAATGACTTCTCTGGCATCTGTCATTAAGGATTGGTGCGAGGTTCTTGATACAACGGTCTTTGAGCAGTTGTTCCCAGACGGAACCGAGAAGTGTCTTATGCTGTTCCGTTCTGTTACGAATGATGAAGATACTTTCATAGCACGGCTTGCAAAGATTGCTACTGACCTTCGTCTTGAGGATTGGGACGACAGCACGCACGGACGTTTCACACGCAATGTATCCCGATATAAAGATACCGCTGAACAGTATCACGCAAAAGCCGAGGAAAAAAACGAAGCGGAAGCAGAAAACAATTATCAAGTTACATTCATTGATGAATCCGGCACATCTTCAACTAAACGCTTTGATAGAGTTGAGATTACCAAGCGAGGAAAGTTGCTACTTAATGCAATTACATCCGATATTGAGTCAATGGGACACTCTATTTCCGAACAAGAAAAACGCCAAATTCTAATGGAAGTGCTGAAAAAATTATGTTAAAGGAGGGATTGGATATGGCATACTTTGATAACGCCGCAACAACTTACCCGAAGCCGGATGTCGTTTACTCGTTTATGAATGATTTTTACAAGTCCAATGGTGCAAGTGCCGGTCGAGGCACTTACGAAGGTGCTGTATCCGCAGGCAGCTTAATTGTTAAAACAAGAGGACGCATTCAAGAACTCTTACATTGTCCTGCTAAGCAAGTGATATTCACTCCAACGGCGACAATTGCTTTGAATATGATTATTCAAGGTATAATCAAAACCGGAGTAACAAATGTTTATATAAGCCCCTTTGAACATAACGCAGTAACTCGAACTCTACATTCCTACGAAAAAGTAGGAAAAATCAAGGTTCATAAACTTTCCGTAACAAACGAAATGAGTTACGACCTTGAAAGAATACGTTATCAATTTGAGAGCACTGCACCGGAGTTGATTATATTAAGTCACGCAAGCAACGCTTTTGGATTGGTCGCACCCGCCGAAGACATATTTGCTCTTGCGAAAAAGTTCAAGGCAGTAACCGTGCTCGATATGGCACAAACAGCCGGTCTTGTAGATACCAATATCGGTATGGATGTTTTTGACTTTGCTGTTTTTGCAGGGCATAAAACACTATATGGTCCGACGGGAATTTCTGGCTTTGTTATGAAGCCGGAATTCCCCCTTCCCGAAGTCTTGTATGGTGGAACCGGATACGATTCTGCAAACCAAGATATGCCGTCTGCTTTACCAGAGAAATATGAAATGGGAACGCTGAACATTGTCGGAATCGCAGGCTTGTATGCAGCATTAGGGTGGGTTTTAGAAACAACGGCTGATGTTCTCTGTAAGAAAGAGAAAGAAAACAGAAATCGACTTCTCGATATTCTTCATAATTATTGGTTTATCGAAGTCGTTGGTAACTATCCAGGAAACCAGTATGTCGGAATAGTCTCTTGCTTGATTGACGGGATGAGTAGTGATAGTGCAGGAACAATATTTGACAAGGCAGGAGTTGCTGTCCGAACAGGACTTCAATGCGCTCCTCTTGCACACGAGTTTATGCAGACTTATCCTGCAGGAACAATCCGATTTAGTACAAGCTATTTTACAACCGAAGAAGATTATCAAGCACTCATTAACGTGCTTGATTATATTGAAGAAAACTTATAAGTAAGGAGGTGGACTAATGGGATTTCTAAACATTGATATTAAGTCAGAGTATCGTTCTCGACTTGATAACGTGATTAAAGATTTCTACGTTCCCGTTTTGAAGCAGGCTGTACTTTACAAACGGGCGGTTGGATTCTTTTCTTCAACAGCGCTTGTAGAAATGTCTGCCGGTATATGCGGTCTCGTTAAAAACGGCGGAAAAATCCAGCTCATCGCATCCCCTCATTTATCAGCTAATGATATTGAAGCAATAAACAACGGATTAAAACGCCGTGACGATGTCATTGAAGAAGCCTTAATTCGGCAGTTGTCTGAGCCAATCGGAGCCGAGGAAACGGCACGGCTCAATTTGTTGTCAAATTTAATCGCTGCTGGCGTTCTTGAAATCAAAATCGCATTTTTAGAAACAGACAACACAGTGGGGATGTTTCACGAGAAAATGGGGTTGATGTATGACAACGACCAAAATATCATCGCCTTTTCCGGCTCGATGAACGAGAGCTTCAATGCGTTTAGGCAGAACTACGAAGCAGTTGATGTTTTCACTTCGTGGACGAGCGATGAAAACCGTGTTATGGCAAAGCAAGCAGCTTTTAATGCCATGTGGAATGACTATGAGCCGAGCATCAGAGTTCGTGATTTCCCGAAAGTTGCCGACCTTATTGTTAAAAAGTATCGCACAGATAATAATACCGACCTTAGTTTGGATGAAAAATCATTTGATGCTGAATCCAATGATGAAAGTTTTGCTACTAAAGCAGATAACGGACCTCACATCCCTTCTAAAGTAAAAATGCGTCCATATCAAATCGAAGCAATCAATAGTTGGGCTGAAAAGGATTACCGTGGCATCTTTGATATGGCTACAGGTACCGGTAAAACCTATACTGCATTGGCTGCTATTGCAACCTTATACAAAGCAACGTCAAACAACCTGGCAGTATTCATCGTGTGCCCATACCAACATCTTGTGGAACAATGGAAAGATGACATTGTTGCCTTTGGTATGAAACCTATCGTCTGCTATTCTGCTTCATCGCAAAGGAACTGGAAAGAAAGACTTAAAACTGCCGCTACAAGTTTTAACATTGGAGTGCAGAATCACTTTTGCGTTGTTACTACAAATGCAACATTCTCCAGCGACTATGTACAAGGAATTGTAAAGAAGATGCGTGGTAATGTGCTTCTTGTTGTCGATGAAGCCCATAACTTTGGTGCTGAAAATCTTAGCACTACGCTTATGGACAATATGAAGTATCGCCTTGCACTCTCTGCAACGATTGATAGACACGGCGACCCAGAGGGCACAAGCAAATTGTATGCCTACTTCGGAGAAAAGTGTATTGAATACACTTTGAAGGATGCCATTGATAACAAAATGCTCACTCCTTACTACTACTATCCCGTTGTTGTATCTTTAAGTGAAACCGAGCTTGAGGAATACTTAGACCTTACTGCAAAGATAAGGAAAAACGTCCATCCTGACAAACGTGGAAAGGTTGTACTTAGCGAGTACGCCAAGATGCTTCTTATCAAGCGAGCTCGACTTGTTTCGGGTGCAGTTGAAAAAATAGATGTTCTGCGAGGCTTAATGCAAGATTATAAAGACGATAATCATATGTTGGTCTATTGCGGAGCTACTACTATGCACGATGTGGATTACAAGGAAGGAAAAGCTCACGCTGATGACATTAGACAGATTGACCTTGTTGCCGACTTGTTAGGCAATGAATTGGGAATGAGAGTTTCCAAATTCACTTCCGAAGAAGATGCTGCAGAAAGAGAGCGTATAAAGGCTGACTTCGATGAGGGTGAGCACCTGCAGGCAGTTGTAGCTATTCGCTGTCTCGACGAAGGTGTAAACATCCCCAGCATCAAAACTGCATTTATCTTGGCGAGCAGCACTAACCCCAAGGAATATGTGCAGCGCCGTGGCAGAGTTCTTCGCTTATTTAAGGGAAAAACTCACGCTGTTATTTACGACTTTATTACGCTCCCGTTTGCCTTGGAACTTACGAACCAAGTAGAACCGGAGGTATTAGAAAGCGGAAAGTCTTTGGCATTAAGAGAAATAGTGCGAATGAAAGACTTTGCGGCTATCGCAGAAAATCCCTTTGATTCTGACGATTTGATTTCTCAGATTCAAAGTGCTTACGGAATAGAATTTGACACGGAAGATTTGGAGGACGAGGATTATGTCTAATGAAAATGGAATCGACCCTAAAAAGCTAAATGAAATGAAAGTTAAGATTTTGCGTGCGGAGCAAGCGAATCTTAGAACAAGAGAAAAAACCACAGATGAAATGGTTGAGCACATTCGTAAGATTATTACTTCCGTGGCGAAAAAAGGATTTTAAGGAGGAAGGACAATGCTTATAAAGTCTCTAAAAATGCAGAACTTTAGACAGTTCAAAGGGATTACAGCAGTTGACTTCTCCTGTGACCCTGAACAGAACGTAACTATCATTTTGGGTGATAACACTTTTGGTAAAACTACCCTTCTGCAGGCGTTTAACTGGTGTTTCTATGAAACAGTTATGTTCGATAACAACCCCGATTTCCTTTTGAACTTGGAAGTCGCTAATGGAATGAATAATGGCGACACGGAAACAGTTTCCGTTGAAATTTGCGTTATTCACAATGGTGTTGACTATGTAATTTCCCGCTCGCAAACCTACTCCTGTGCCAATGACAAAGTTACCGGTATGAAAAAAGCACAGGTGAAGGTTTCTTACAAACAAGAAGATGGACAGATGGAATCTGTTCGTGCAACCGAGGTTCAAAAGGTTATTGAGAATATTCTGCCGTATGACCTCTCTACCTACTTCTTCTTCGATACAGAGCGTGTTAGAAGTATCAGCACGAGAAAAGACGTAGCGGACGCAGTTAAGGGTTTGTTGGGTCTGTCTATTATGGACACTGCAATTAAACATATTGGAACAAAAGGAAATAAAAAAACTGTCCTTGGTAAATTGTACGGAGCTATGGACCTGGACGGTGACGAAAAGGCTCGTGGTGCTCTTGATATGATTCACAGTTCCGATGCAAAGCGAGAAGCAATCAAAACGCAGATTGATACTTGTGCTTCTCAGATTGGTCAATATGAAGTTCGTAAAGACCAGCTCGACGATATTTTGAGAGATAATCAGACAACCGCTACCTTGCAAAAGAAAAAAGAAGATTTGGAACGTCGCCTTAGTACCGAGCGTTCAACTCTGGAAAGTACAATTTCCTTGTTCTTTAAGGATTTCAGCAAGGGTTCGTTGCAGATGTACGCACAGCCTCTGTTGGGACAAGCTAACGATTTTCTCGCAGCTATCAAGATTGATGACAAGGGAGTACGTGACCTTACAGCTCCTACTATTCTTGAATTGTTAAAGAGAGGTCGCTGTATTTGTGGTGCGGAACTTTGCGAGGGCAATGATGCGTACAATCATTTGATGGAAGAATTGAACTATGTTCCCCCGGAGTCAATCGGAAACACAGTTCGTCATTTCAGAGAGAAACTTAGCTCATTTTCTCGCAATGCCGACTATACATTTGAAAGCTTAACTTCTCGCTATCAAGAGATTTATCGCTCCAAGGCAAGAATCCAGGAATGGGAGGATGAGCTTGCTGATATTAGCGTTCAAATCAAGGGCAAAGACAATATGAAGCAGTACGAAACGGAGCTTATTGATGTTAAGAGCCGACTCAGAGACTTGAATGCCAAGAAGGAACGCTTAATTCGTGACGATGCCACTCTTAAAAGTGAAATTGAACGATACAAGAAGGTATATGATAGCTTAATTGCTGTCTCTGGAAAGAACAAGGAAACGATGCTGCTTATCAAGTATGCAGAGGAAATCCTTGATTGGCTGTCCTCTACATACAAAGAAAAGGAATCCTTTATTAGAGAAGCTCTTGAAACGAAGGTTAATAATATCTTTGAACAGATGTATCACGGTCATAGACGTGTCTCTATCGACCAGAAGTACCAGGTTACACTCTTGACCACAATCGAAGATAAAGAGGTTGCCGCAGGTGAATCTGAAGGTTCCAACCGTGTTAAGAGCTTTGCATTTATTGCTGGTCTTGTTGCACTTGCAAAGGAAAAACTCATTGCTAATGCAGGCGAAGAAGGATTTAATCTTTCCTCTGAACCGTATCCTCTTGTAATGGACGCTCCGTTCTCTAATGCCGACGAAACGCATACTGCTAATATTTCCAAGGTTCTACCGGAAATTGCCGAACAGGTTATTATGTTCGTAATGCAGAAAGACTGGAGATACGCCGAACCCGTTATGGCAACTCGTGTTGGCAAGCAATATGAACTCAAGAAACTCAGCGAAACTCACACAGTTTTGCAGTAAGGAGGGACTTCTAATGTTTGAAAACGATTATACAATAAACGGCAAACACGCAACCTATTTGAAGTTTTTGGCTGCGAAAAACTCCGGTGCGAAAGATGCTGATGAAACCTCTCCTACCGCCGCAAGAATTTTTGAGAGATATATCGACGTTTATATGAATGCCGCTATTTGGGGTCTCTTATATGAGCGTACAGCTCCAAAGGACTCTGGCTCTGATGACAGAGCAAGAATATACGCCGATGCCTACGCAACTGAACGTGAAAATTGTGTTTTCATTTACCGAATGGTAATGCTGCTGGATAAGACAACTACATTGGACCCCAATGTTCGTGTTGACCGTGCATTTAGATATGATGTGCAGGAAGATAAGAAGGAAGAATTTGCAAAGAATATGGAATTGTTTCATTCTTATGTTCGTGGAGGTATTGAAGAAATGTATGAGCAGTTTACCGAAGGCTGCTCAACCAGAGAGGATTACCTAAATAAAGCCTTTGAGGTTCTCTCTACCTTCCGACAGGAAATCGCAGGACTTTCCTATGAGGATGAACTTGCAAAATTACTTGGCTAAATCATAATGAATTAAACAGGATGGGGGGAGTTATATGCAAGACAACCAATTTTACGAGTACGCTTCATCTATGCTTGTAGCGGCTGGACATATGATTACCCCCTCTCCTGTGTATATTAATCACAGTTCCAATGAAACAATATATATTGACTCAAAAAAGGATGTTGTTATTTCAAGCATAGACCGTGCTCTCCTTTCGTACATAGATAATGTGTCATTGCTTATGGAAGTTGAATGGGCGGGTGTAGTTGATGAATTGACAGAAAGAGTCCAAATCTTTTCTGTTACTGTAAGCTTCTCTGAATCTTCAAGAAGCCAGGAAGTTGCAGACATACATCACTTACTACAAAAGTTTTGGAATAACAACCACAGTATAGTTTTATTCAAAAACAAGAACCACTTTGTTTTCTCATTCGCTGACGATACGAAATCTCACATTCTTTCGGATTGGTTTGAAATCTCCGATGATTATGATGATGTAGTTGAGTGCTTTGCGATTGAAAATATATCCCTTCACTCTTGCGACGAGTATTTTGATGATTTTATTTATGCTATTGCAAGAGAATACTATGTTCATCCCATTTCCCTTGAAGAAGCGTCTTACGGGATGATACCTATTGATATGATGGTTCCAAAACCCGTAACAGAAGGCAGTTACATATATGATGACGAGATAACAAAGGAAGATATAAAAACAGCAATCCGTGATAACCTTTCTTATTACGAGAATATGTATGGTTATGATTATGTTGCAGTTAGATATGAAGGAAAAGACGATGCCGTAAGTTATCGAAATATTACCGACGAAATTGAACGTATTAGTTTTGAGCTTGAGTTAATCGGCGAAAACGAGGAACAGTTTATGCAAGATATGGAATTTACCGATGACTTAGACGAGGAATATGACGACCTTGATGAGATTGAGGATGATGAAGATATAGACCCAGCTATTTATGAAGACCCTATTCTTATGGTTAAATGGTTGGAAAGACGTCAAAAAATAGCGGATGAAGAAAAGCGTGGCATTGCAGATAATAAACGAGTGGAAGCTGAGTGAGAATCTGCCGCATATACGGCATTGGTTCAACAAGAAAAGGAACGTCGTGAACAAGCGAAAGAATCTATAGTCGCTCTTGAACGCAGTGATGCAAACACTAATCAGTTCGGAATTGAAGCAAATCAAAAGATGATGTTAGCCAAGGAAAAGAGAGACCTTGCTGATAAAAAACGTCAAGAAGCAATTCAGTTGGCAACTGAATATGATAACCTTGTTCATATTGAAACGCAGAGAAAGCTCGATGCGGAGGCTCAACGTCAAGCACAAGATAAAGCCAAGCGAATTGAAGCTGAACGGAGAGAAAAGCAACGGAGGCATAGACGATGAAGCAAAGAACCTATATCGCAATCGACCTTAAATCGTTCTATGCCTCTGTTGAGTGCCGTGAACGTGGGTTAGACCCAATGGATACAAACCTCGTTGTGGCGGATGAAAGCCGAACGGACAAAACAATTTGTCTCGCTGTTACTCCGTCACTCAAAAATTATGGAATTTCCGGACGTGGACGACTTTTTGAAGTTAAGCAGCACGTCAAGGAGGCGAACGCAGGAAGGCAGCACGATGCACCGGGACGACGGCTCGTAGGCTCATCGTATCTCTTTTCCGAACTGCAGGCTAAGCCGGAGCTGGCCATAGATTTTATCATTGCACCTCCGAGAATGGCTTACTATATGGAATACAGCACCCGCATATACGAGGTCTATATGAAGTACATCGCACCGGAGGACATTGTGGTGTACTCTATCGACGAAGTATTTATGGATGTTACAGATTATCTGAACACCTATAAACTCTCTGCTCACGACCTTGCCATGAAAATTATTCTGGATGTGCTCGACACGACCGGTATTACTGCGACCGCAGGCATCGGGACAAATCTGTTCTTGTGCAAGGTCGCTATGGATATTATGGCAAAGCACATTCCAGCCGACGAGAACGGAGTTCGTATTGCCGAGCTTGATGAAATGAGCTTCCGAAAAAATCTGTGGTCGCACCGACCTCTCACAGATTTCTGGAGAGTCGGCAATGGCTACGCAAATAAACTTGAAGTAAATGGAATGTTCACGATGGGCGATGTTGCTCGTCGCTCCATCACGGACGAGGACTTGCTATATAAGCTCTTTGGAAAAAACGCAGAGCTTCTTATCGACCACGCTTGGGGTTGGGAGCCTTGCACCATTGAAGCAATCAAGGCGTATAAGCCAAGCACAAACAGTTTAGGTTCGGGACAGGTTCTCCATTGTCCGTACAAGGCAGAGAAAGCAAAACTCGTTCTGCGAGAAATGGCTGACCTGCTTGTGCTGGACTTGGTGAGCAAAGGGCTTGTGACCGACCAAATCGTGATTACTGTCGGCTACGATATTGAAAATCTGACCGACCCGAAAATCAAAGAAAAATATCACGGCGAGATTACCACCGACCACTATGGGCGAAAAATTCCCAAGCAGGCACACGGAACGATTAACATTGACGGCTATACTTCTTCTACAAAGAAAATTCTTGCAGCCGTGTCCGAACTGTTTGACCGCATTGTAGATAAGAGCCTTTTGGTTCGTCGGCTCAACATCACCGCAACCCGTGTTGTGGATGAAGCGTCTGCTCCGCAAAAGGATGACGGCTATGAGCAGCTCGACATCTTTACCGATTATGATGCTTTGCAGAGAAAGCGAGAACAAGAGCAGGCGGAGCTTGAACGGGAAAGAAAGATGCAACAAGCCATGCTCACAATCAAAAAGAAATTTGGAAAGAACGCCATTCTGAAAGGCATGAACCTTGAAGAAGGCGCGACCGCTAAAGACCGCAACGAGCAAATCGGCGGGCATAAGGCTTAGGATAATTTGAAGTTGTCGAGGTGATACAGGTGAAGCGTTGCATTGTAATTACCGATATAGTCGCATAATAAAAAACATTTGGAGGATTATAAAATGACTATATCGGAGAAGAAAATATATCCCCGCACAGGAGATAAAGAAACTGTTTATTTGAAAAGCGTTGTAACAAACCCAAGTATTATTATTGATGAATTTACTATGTATAACGATTTTGTCAATGACCCGCGCGAGTTTGAAAAAAACAACGTATTATATCACTATCCAATTAACCATGATAAGTTGATAATCGGAAAGTTCTGTTCCATTGCTTGTGGTGCAAAATTCTTGTTTAACAGTGCTAACCACACGCAGACTTCGTTTTCTACTTATCCATTTCCTATCTTCTTTGAAGAATGGGACTTGGACATTAAAAATGTTGCAACAGCATGGGACAATAAAGGGGATATTATCATTGGTAACGACGTTTGGATTGGGTATGAAGCAGTCATTATGGCTGGTGTTACGATTGGAGATGGGGCAATTATCGGTACTCGTGCGGTAGTGACAAAAGACGTACCGCCTTATACGATTGTCGGTGGAGTTCCAGCCAAACCAATTCGCAAACGATTTTCGGATGAAACAATTTCCTTTCTTCTGGAGTTGAAATGGTGGAATTGGTCAATAGAAAAAATTTCACAGAATATAGAGGCAATAAAGAATGGAAGAATAGAAAATTTGAATTAAAATACTGTGGGGGAGATAAACGCTCCCCTGCTAATTCCAGTTTTGAGGAGGGCTGCGAATGTACGAAGATATAATCAATTTGCCACATCACGTTTCTACTAAGAGACCGCAGATGTCGATGCTCGACCGTGCAGCTCAGTTCTCTCCATTCGCAGCTCTGACGGGCTATGATGCTGCCATCAAGGAAACAGGGCGACTCACAGACGAGAAGATTGAAATGGACGAGGCGAGCTTGAATATGCTCAATATGAAATTCCAACTTCTCGTAGAAGCTCTGGGCGATGAACACGAGGTCAGTTTCACATACTTCAAGCCCGATGAAACGAAAGCCGGTGGAGCTTATGTGACGGCGACGGGGATTGTGAAAAAGGTTGATGATTACGAACGACTCATCACGATGGTGGACGGAGCGAAGATTCCGATGGATGATGTCTATTCGATTGAAAGTGAGATTTTCAAAGCCATAGACTGAGCAAAGCGAGGGAAAACATACTTGGCAAGCAGGGCACGGCGGTACCCACTCGTGCAAAATTTATAGACCCCTGCCGAAGCAGGAGTCCATAAATCGCTTGTCGAGGAAACATCCCCGAACCCCTTTAACACAGATTTCATCTGTGGCTACGCATCGTTCCGACGCTAATGGAGCACGGTCATTCACGACCGTGCTCTTTCTCTTTGCGTGGATCTCGCTCAGCGAGGTCACGCAATTCTTCATAGTTTGCCGTGTGAACGGCAATGTCACGAAGCTCGTCACGTACTTTTTTCAGTTCCGCATACGCTTCTTTTTTCGTGGTAAGCAGTTCGGCAAATTCCATCTGCAGGCTCTTGATGGTCGGGAGCTTTTTCACGCCCAATTCGTCAAATGCTTTCTTTGCCGCCTTGTGAATGATGATGTCATCCTCGTGTTCCTCCAAATACTTTTTTGAGTAACCGGACTTCCGGTAGGCAACGTACACATCCCTTGTTTTGGAATAATTGACGATATGGGTCTTTAGGACATTGACCTCGGCAATCCGATTTTGAGCTTCTGTGATTTTCGCAGAAAGCTCTTTTTCTTTCTTTGCCAGTTCGGATTTGCGAGCCGACATTGCATCATAGTCCAGACCGTGCTCATCCATATAGAGCTTTGTCTTTGCCATACGCTTCAAGTTCTCAACGGTCGCCCAACGACGATAGCCCTCGCCCTTGCCTGCGGCGAGCTTGGCTTGAATGTCGATAATGCTCTGCGGTCTGTTGGCGTCCCATACCTTTCTGCGTTTCTTCGGCTGATGCACTCTCTGCCCCTTGATGATAGCACGAACAGCATCCTCCGAGTATTCATCGCCCAGAGTGTACATTCGGATGTTTTGCTTGAAGTCGGGATGAACAAAGGTAAGGTGTTTTCCGTTTTTCACTTTGAAGCCCTGTTCGGCAAGAAGTGAAAGGAACGCATCAAAGTCATGGGGCTTCTGCTCCAGAGCTTCATCAATGGCAATTCGTAAAAGCTCACGGTTGGATGGTTTGCCCTTAAAGCCGTGCCACTTGTTGTATGCGGAACTGCCCCGCTGCGGTTTGTCAATTACCGACAACTGATGCTCTGTGCATATAAGGTCACTCAGCCGTGAGACGGCTCTGTGCGACCTGCGGAAATCTCTGAATTTCTTTTTACAATCGAGCGTGACGGCGTTCCAATAAATGTGGTTGTGTATATGGGCTTTGTCCGTATGAGTGCAAACAAAGAAAGCGTGTTTACCTTTGAGAAAACGAGAAGCGAAATCATAACCAATTTGATTTGCTTCCTCCGGTGTCACTTCCCCAGGCTTGAAGGATTGGCGAACTTGATAAACAAGCACATCATTCTTTTCATCTTTGCCCGTAAAATGCTTGTACTGCCTTTTTGAAATCAAGACCTCTGCTGCAAATGAGCGAGGGTCACAGGCATAGGCAGATGTCAATTCTCCGTCCTTCGTCTTTTCGGGATTCAAGCCGTAATCTGTTCTGTCTGAAATGGATTGGGCAAGCGTTTTGCCCTTGGTAACGTGCATTGGAATAATTCTTGTTGTTGCGATAGTCGTTCACCTCCTCCTATGTAAAAGACGGACGCAGCCGAAGCCACGCCCGTCCCATTTTTAACTTCTACGCAATTTGTGTAGAAGTTGTTTTATCCGTAAACCGCATCCTGCACGAAGTAGCGGAATCTCTGCATTTGCCCAATCGTCCAAGCTGCCAACATCGGTAGTCCTACAGGACTTACGAGGAACGCAATCACCAGAACGATGATGCCGTTGGTCACGCTGTCAAGTAGCAGAATGGCAAGTCCGAGGATGCCGAAGATTGTGCCTATGATACCAAACACCCAAGCGGAGAGCCGCAGGATTAAAGCAAACGTCCATATGATGAGAGTGAGAATTACGATTACGGGTGCGAATAATATCTTGAGTAAGAACTTCATTTACAAGCCCTCCTTCCTTTCACCTATATTGTACTGTGAAACAGAAAAATCAACAAGGATGTCGGTCAGTCGATGGCAGCGAGCTTTTCCAGTATTCGATTGTCAGCCTCCCAAATCTGTTCAAGCAGATTTTTCATTTCGGCAATATCGTCTGCATAGATGCGGTCGGTAGAGTTTACTCTGCGGGCAATCTGATTGAAGTTGTTGCTCGTGCGACGGAGCAGAGATATAAAATCTCGCAGTTCCGGCAACTCCAGCTTTACCACATATCCGTCGATAGCCATTTTGCGAAGATATGCCGCCATATTGGAAATACCGGCTTGCTCCATACGCCTGTCAATCATTTTGCGTTCTTCCGGTGTGACACGGAATTTCACTTGAACGGGGCGATTGCGGTTTGCCATTACAATTCAGCCTCCTTTGTTTTGCTCGGAGACTTTTTCGGCACATCCGCTTTTGCCTCGTGGAGCTTTTTCAGCACAGACGGCTTCTTTTCTTTTTCAAGCTCCTGTTCCTTTCGGAACCGATTGACGAACAGATTGATAAGACCGGGGTGAGCTTTGTTACAGGAATACTCCAAAGTCTTTTTGTTGTTCCAGGCATCGAAGTCGTTCGGGACCGGCTCGGCTTTTGCCCACTCCTTATTTTCCGGTGAGATACGCCCATCCCAATCCTTGTGCTGTATGGTGTTGGCAAGAACGAAAGAAACACGCTCCGCACCGAAACGGTCAACGACCTCCTGCACACAGGAACCGTCCAAGCGGTTATCTGCGTAGTGGCTTGCAATCGCATCCTCAATGGCATCCCTGCAAGCAACATTCGCCTTGAACGAGGCTCGGTATTCTTCAAGCTCTCCGTGTCCTTTAGCAAAGGTCGCAGAGAAGATATACACGGGAAGATTGCGGAGAGCTTCACACTGATTTTCCATACAGGTCTTTGCCCTGGATTCAATGCAATCTCGGATTTCGTCCATATGACCGCCCTCGGTATTTTCATATACAGAGAAGATAGCCTGCAGGGGCTTTTCATCGGCAAGCAGAGCTTTCACCTCATCGTCGGTCAAGTCGTGGTACTCCATCTCGATTACAATATCCTCACGGATAACATACTCGTAGGCGTGTTTGAGAATTTCTTCGGGTGGCTGTTTTACCAGCCACCCTTTGAAGTTCTGTTGCTCGGCAAAGAGTTTTTCATACAATGCCGTGTTCAGTTCTTCGTTGGTCATCAGCGTTCCTCCTTTGCGTGGGGCTTCTTAACGGCAGAAGGGGCATCCAATGTTTTCATATCGTTGAGCTTTTGAAGCACGGACGGCTTCTTCGCTTTCACTTTTTCTTCCTCCATAGGAATCACTACCAGCTTGCCATTGAGCCGCATAAACATTTCGGGTGTGTCAAACTTTTCCTTGAACTGCTTTGCGTGTTCGGGAGTGAGCGAGGAGAAATCCTCCTCGCCCAAACCCACGACAAGGAATGTGCCGGCAATCACATCATAGATTTTGCCGTCCTCGTCACGGAGCACACGGTTCAGTTCGCTTCCTTTCAGTTTCGCTTCTTCGTCGCAAATAATGGCGACAGGCTCATCGTAGGGATAAACGGCTTGAATATAGCCACCAACCTCGTGCTGCAGAGAAGAAAGCTCCGATGAAATTTCTTTCATATACGGCTTTTTCTCCGGTTCAACCACGAGCACATTTATCTTCTCGCTATCCATAATCAGCGTACCTCCTCTTTGGATTTTTTCGGTTCTAATGGGTCTGCCTTGCTCGGCTTATCGTAGGAATGGAGCTTTTGCAAGACGGACGGTTTTGCGGATTTGGCAATCTCGGCTCTCGATGGAGCTTCCTCTGCCATAGCTTCAAGCGGTGTCTTATCGTCGATATTCAGAGCAATGTTGAGTTCAGCGAGCCTTGCTGCTTTCGCTTTCAGCTCTGCCTCCTGCGGGAACGGCTTGCCAAGCTCCTGCTTTGCCGTTTCCATCTGTGCATACAAGCTGTCGAGCTTGCCCTGGACGGTGTTAAGGCGTTCAGCCATACCATTCAGAGCATTGTCGATTCTCGTCAAGTTGCCACGAGGGTCTTTGCCAAGGGTGACACGGTGGGTCATCTGTCCTTTGAGGGTCAGAACGTAATCACGCCCGAAGTCCTCCAAGGTGAGCGACATCGTAAAGCCTCGGTAAGTGCCAATCTGCACAGGGTCAAGTCCCTTAACATCTTTGAACGCATCGACGAGGGCGGCACCGGCATTTTCCTTATCGGTAAGCACATCGCCTCTGACCGTCATACCGGCGAAGCCGTCAACGGGGTGCGGATGCTCTGCAAGAGTTTTCATATCGGCATTGAAGCCTTCAATGAATTTCTTGTTCTGCTCAATCTGTTCGGGGAAATAACGGAGCAGATTGTCCTCCAAGCGGTACTGCTGACTTTGGTGGTTTGCCTTCATCAGCTTTAGTCGTGCCACATCAACATCCAGGTCCATCTTTTCTTTGATACGCTCGTCGCCTGCACACAGAGCCTTGATTTCCGCATAGGAAAGTGCGGTTTCATCAATGTCGTCGCAAGCTCTCACGGGAGATTTGGAAGTCATAATCTGCGAGATAAACTTCTGCTTGTTTTCCAAGGTCTGCCACAGGTACGCATCGAAGGTCGCCTCCGTCACATAGCGGTAAACATGAACTTCGGGGTTCATATTGCCCTGGCGAATAATACGACCGGAACGCTGTTCAAGGTCGCCGGGTCTCCAGGGTGCATCAAGGTCGTGGAGAGCGATAAGTCTGTCCTGGACGTTCATACCGGCTCCCATCTTAAAGGTGGAACCCATAAGAACACGGACTTGACCGGAACGGACTTTGCTGAAAAGCTCCTTCTTGCGAGCTTCGGTGTTTGCCTCGTGAATGAAAGCAATCTGTTCTCTCGGAATACCACGCTCCACCAATTTGTCTCTGATGTCATCATAGACGGTGAAACGCTGTTCTTCCTCCGTGCCGCCGTCCTTTTCTGCAAGATGCTCCAATGCTCGGATTTCCGGGCTATCAAGGTTTCCTGCGGGAGCTTTGGCAGCTCGCTTGGTCGCTGTGCTTTTCGGTGTGCTCAAATCACAGAACACGAGCTGGGTCAGCTTGTCAGCGTGACCGTCCTCCCAAATGCGGTGAATGTTATCCACGCATAGATTGACCTTGCTTGTCGGCTCATCGGGAAGGTTGGGGTTGATGATACGCTGGTCCAAACCGAGCTTGCGACCGTCTGAGGTAATGCGGAGCATATTGTCCACGGACGGGTCAACCTTACCCGAATGAACCGCAGCGGCTCTTTCGGATAGCTCCTGTACCATAGCCTTTTGGATTTCCGTAGGCTGTGCCACTTCGTTGTGGTAGATAGGTGTCGGGGTCGGTAGGTTGAGCTGGTCGGCTGTCTTAATGTCTGCCGCTTCTTTGAACAGGTTCATCAGTTCGGGCAGATTGAAAAACTTTGCAAAACGGGTTCTTGCTCGGTAGCCCGTACCCTCCGGTGCAAGCTCAATGGCGGTTGTGGTCTCTCCAAAGGTGGAAGCCCAACAGTCGAAGTGTGCCAAGCCCTTGCCTCGGATTGTGTCGTGCTGCAGGTATCGCATCATGGTGTACAGTTCCGTCATTGAATTGCTGACGGGTGTGCCCGTTGCAAACACTACGCCTCGGCTGTCGGTCAACTCGTCGATATAGCGGCACTTCAAGAGCATATCCGAGGACTTCTGTGCATCGGTAGTCGAGAGACCTGCCACGTTTCGCATTTTGGTGTAGAGGAACAAATTTTTATAATTGTGCGCCTCGTCCACATAGAGACGGTCTACACCAAGCTGTTCAAAGGTAATCACATCATCCTTGCGGGAGCTGTCCTGCAATTTCTGCAGACGGGTTTCCAAGCCCTTCTTTGTTCGCTCCAAGGATTTGATGGTGAAGCGTTCGGCTCGACTTGCTTTGAGTTCTTCCAAGCCCTCCTCAATCTCCATAATCTGCTCCTGCAAGAGCCTTTCCTGCCTCTCCTGGGAAACAGGGATACGCTCAAACTGGCTGTGTCCGATGATAATGGCATCGTAGTCGCCGGTGGCAATTCTGCCGCAGAACTTTTTACGATTTCTCGGTTCAAAGTCCTTTTTGGTTGCGGCAAGGATATTGGCGGAGGGATAGAGACGGAGGAACTCACTTGCCCATTGTTCGGTCAAGTGGTTGGGAACGACAAACAAAGGCTTTTGACAAAGACCGAGGCGTTTACTTTCCATAGCGGCGGCGACCATTTCAAAGGTCTTGCCTGCGCCCACTTCGTGTGCAAGCAAGGTGTTCCCGCCGTAGAGAATGTGAGCAACGGCACCCCGCTGATGTTCACGGAGCTTGATTTCGGGGTTCATACCGCTGAACACAATATGCGAGCCGTCGTACTCACGGGGACGGTTGGAATTGAAAAGCTCGTTGTACTTTGTGACAAGCTCCTGTCGTCTGTCCGGGTCTCTCCAAATCCAATCCTGGAACGCATCTTTGATTGCCTGCTGCTTCTGCTGTGCAAGGGTCGTTTCCTTGGAGTTCAGCACACGTCTTTCCTTGCCGTCGGGGTCAGTTACGGTGTCATAGATACGAACATCACGCAGATTCAGAGTGTCCTCCAAAATCTTGTAGGCGTTGGCTCTGTCCGTGCCGTAGGTCATATAGGCGTTTACGTCGCTGTAGGACGGCTGAGATTTACCGGTGATGTTCCACTCTGCCGAGAACGGCGAGTAGTTCACTTCAATGCTTCTGCGAAGATAATACGGAGGCTCAAAGGTCTCCACCATAAACTGCTGAATATAGGACTTGTCAATCCACGTTGCACCGAGGCGTACTTCGATTTCAGAGGCATCCAGGTCTTTGGGCTGTGCCATTTTAAGAGCTTCCACATTGTCGGCAATCTCGTTGCGGTGGTTCGCATCTTCGGGAAGAAGGTCAAGAGCTTTCTGATAGTAGGCGAGCTTTTCACGGACGTTACCGGAGAGGAAATCATCAGCAGTACGCCAAGTATACGAGCCATCGGGCTTTCTGTTGAAGTCCATATAGATAACGCCACGCAAATCGCTTGCGAGTTCATCTTCGCTCTTGCCGGTCAGAGAGGACATATACTCCATATCCACACGGGCTTTCTCTGCGATAGAAACTGCCAGAGCTTCCGCAGCCGTGTCAACCGATGTCACGACCTCGCTGGGCTTAATGGTACGCTTGGTGAACATATCCGCTTTTCGTTTGAGGTTGTTGTCCTCGTCGAGAACTTCCAATGAACAAAGCAGATAATAGGAGCTGTCGTCTGCAAAGGCGAGAGCGTTGCCACGGCTGTTGATAAGACCGTGTTTTGCTGTGAATTTATCGTAGAGGTCGTTCAGCTCTCTTTGGGTCTCACGGATGGTCGCATCCGAAACGAAACCGTCCATCTGCTGACCGATGAGCTTTTGAACGCAGTCCCGAAGCTCCACCATACCCTTAACACGCTCCGTTGCCGTAGCGTTGAGTTCGGGTTTCACCATACGGCTGTTTTCTCTGTAGTAAACGTCGCCGTCCACTACGGTGTAGCTGTAATTCTTTACGTTCGGGTCGGCAGGGATAGAGGTATCAATGACTTCACCTTCACCGAGTTCAGGCAGCTCGGCTTCGGTATAAGTGCCCTTGATGTTTTGAATGGCGTATTTGAGCTGAACGCCCAGGTCGAGGTTTTCATACGGCTCGACAGTAAAATCCTGTTTGCCGTACTGTGTGCTTTCAGAGGTCTGCCGTCCAAGCACCATTTCGGGGTTATCAATGAAATAGCTGTTGATGGCAAACCCGTCGTCGTTCTTGCCAAGATGCACCCAATCGGGTTCAATCTCAATCGGTCGGTCACGCTTCTGCAGGAAGATGATGTCAGACACGACTTCCGTTCCTGCGTTTGCCTTGAACGCATTGTTCGGCAAGCGGATAGCACCGAGCAGGTCAGCTCTCTGTGCGATATACTTACGCACTTCGGGAGATTGCTTATCCATCGTGTAGCGAGAGGTCACGAACGCAACCACGCCGCCCGGTCTTACTTGGTCGAGAGCTTTTGCGAAGAAATAGTCGTGGATGGAGAAACCGAGCTTGTTATAAGCACGGTCGTTGACTTGATACTGACCGAACGGTACATTACCGATGGCGAGGTCATAGAAGTCTCGTCTGTCGGTAGTCTCAAAGCCTGCAATAGTGATGTCTGCCTTGGGGTAAAGCTGTTTTGCGATTCGCCCTGTGATGCTGTCCAGTTCCACGCCGTAGAGCTTACTGTTCTGCATCGCTTCGGGCAGACAGCCGAAAAAGTTGCCGACACCCATAGCAGGCTCCAGGATGTTTCCCGTTTCAAAGCCCATATTACCAACGGCTTCATAGATAGCCTTAATGACAGTAGGGCTTGTGTAGTGAGCGTTCAGCGTGGAACTTCGTGCTGCGGCATATTCTTCGGGAGAAAGGGTTGCGTACAGCTCTGCGAACTCGTTCTTCCAGTTGTCCTTTGTTTCATCAAAGGCATCTGCCAGACCGCCCCAACCGACATATTTCGACAAAATAACCTGTTCTTCCGGTGCTGCCTGCCTGCCGTCAAACTCCAATTCTTTCAGAAGATTGATGGCATCCATATTCATACGGAACTTTGCTTTTGCACCACCTTCGCCCAAGTGGTCATCGGTGATTTGGAAGTTGTGAAGCTCCGATTTAGGGGTAGGCGGTTCGGGTTCGACCGCCCTGATGGTGCGGATTTCCACATCATACGGAAGATGATTGTCCTCCGCAGAGTAAAACGCCACGGTCTCGGACTCAAACTTCGGCTCGGTAGGCAGCTCCGCATTACGCTGTGCTTCGCTGATCTCCACGAGCCTACGCATGAACTCAATGGATTCGCTTCTGAAAATCGGAAAGCCCGTTGCGCTCCGGAAGGTCACGTCCTGCAGGCTAACGCTTCCGAAGTCGAGGTTCACGCTGTCAACGACAAATCTGCGACCGTCAATTTCAAAGGAGGACTCACGAGGGACAAGGTGTTCGGCTGCAAACTCCGCATCGGTCATACGAGGTGGTTCATCGGGATGAAGAACCGCTTGTACCTTGTCTCGGAAACCCGGCTCCAGTTTCAGCTCAGCGTTATCAATCCAGTTGTAGGCATCCTCCCAGTTTGCAAAGCTGATAGGATAGCTGTCCGTGTTGGCATAGAAAACGATAGGCTCGCCGGAATATCCAACGTTGTGCTGATACACATAGCCTGCCACATTCATAGCTTCCACAATGGTCTGCTGTTCATTGGTCAACCTTGCAATCGCTTCATTTCGTTTCGCTTCCTGTTCGGCTTCCCACGCTTCAACGGACTCGGAAAGTGACTTCACATCTGCGTTTACCTGCTGAATAAAAGGGTCATTGTCGAGCTTTTCGGGTTCGACCAATTCGCCGTTCACGATACCACGCTGGGCAAGCTCCGCGCGGATATACACGGGGTCAATATCGTCCAGACGGTCGTATTCCTCTTGGGTATAAAACCTGTCCTCTTTAATGAGCTGTGCCACTCGGCGCTGTACCTTCGCCCAAGACATTTCATAATCAATGTCCGTTCCTGTCACGGTGATGTGCAGGGGCTTCGATACGTCGCCGCCGTATTCCTTGGAGAGCCAAGCGGCTGTGTCACGCTCACGGGCGTGGTCTGCCATATAGCGGACCACGGAACGCTTGCTTTCAATGTCGCCGTTCCATCTTTGCAAAGCTTCATCAATTTCAGCTTGCGTGATTTCACGGGAGACAACGGAAGCTTCAACTGTCGCAGTTGGGGTCTCATTTGGGGCTTCTGTAACGCTTACAGGCTCGATTTCGGGTTCTTGGGATAATTCCTCAACCGCAGGGAGAACGGGCAAGGAACGGCTTATATGCTCGTTTACGATGCCGTTAAACTCCGAAACAGTAACGCCGTGGGTGGCACGGAGCTTTTCTACGGACTGCTCCAAATTGTGGGCAGGAATACCGCACATTTCCACTCGACTGGCACCGGCAACGGGGCGTGTAGTCAAATTAAGGTCAAGCAGCTTTGCAACGGTTTTTGCATCCTCGCCGTACATTTCAAAGAAATCTCCGACTTGGAAAAGCACAATGTCATCGGGGTGTTCGTGCTTGATGTCATTGTAAGCATCCATCAGCTTGCGGAACTGTCCCTCACGGGTCTGCATTTCCTCATACTTGGCTTTCTGTTCGGGGGTGAAATATCTGCCGTTTCGGATAAGGTTTTCAAAGCGTGTGAGAACCTTGTTCCAGTTCAGCTCCACATCGGCACAATCGGGCTTCTGCAAGCGGATGCCCTTGCCGGAGCTGTCAATCCATCCACGACCGGATACAGAGTGAGAGCTGCCGCCGATACCGTACTCGTTCTTTAGGAAGTCTGCCTTTTCCTTAGAGTTGTGAGAGCCGGTAAGATAACCGTAAATACGACCCTTGCCGCCCTCGACATTACTGCCTCGGTTCAAGGTCGCATCAATCTCGTCCTCGGTGATGAACATTCCCACCTTCGGCACTTCTGCCATATCGGAGGTATATTCACGCCTTGGCAAGTCAAGGTCTTGCAGAGCGTTCCAAATCTCAACGGGCTTGTGGTAGTGGAAACGCATCACATCACGGTCTGCTTTGTAGGCATCCATAAAAGCGGAGTAATCGGCAGACAGCGTTTCTCGGAAAGCAGGGTCTTTCAAATCCTCTGCGAGCCTTGCGGTCGCATCGGGAAAACCACCTCTGCGGTAGTCCTGCAAAGTGCCGAGAACATTATGCTCCCTGGCTTCATCGCTTAAATCCCCACGGATATACCACAGCTTATGAGAAAGCTCGGTACGCTCGTGAAGCTCCGCTTCGGCAAGCTCCACATTGGTGGCGTACTTGCCCTCATCCATAAGCTGACCGATACGCTCTGCGGCATCCTCCCAAGAGATGACCTGTGCAGACTTGGAATATCTCGCCGTTCTGCCTTTGGCAAGGTGAATACCGTCCTCTGCATACCATACCGAGAACTCACCACGCTCGGACTTCAAGCCTGCGCCGCCGTGATATTCCTTTTTGAGCAGAGATACGATTTCATCCATCGGCTTTTGTTTTTGGAAAGCCGCAGCTACATTCATTCGTGTGTGCTCTGAGTTGCTTGCAAGGCAAAGCACATCGTCAATATCCTCCTGGGCAAAAGAAAAAGCGAAGGGTGCAGGTTTTACACTCTCCGCTTCATCAATGAAGGATATTTGTTCTTGTTCACTTGGGAATAACCCTACGTCAAAGAGGGTTAGCTGACCGCTTATGCGTAAATCAGTTCTGCGAGAATTGTTTCTTCGGCTTGTGCTTTGAGGTTGTTCATCAAGCCCGTCCACATCATCGGGTCGCTGGCTTTCAGTTCCTCCGTCACGCCGTTCAGCTTCATCAGTTCGGGCATCAACTGCTCTAACCTCCGGTTCGCTGTCTCGTCCGTCTCCCTCAGATGTGGGTATAGGGTCTCCGACAGAATCATCTGGTTCCACAGCACTTGTCTGTGCTCCTGCAGATACTTCTTCCTCATCCTGCCGTACTTGCCCAAGGGCTTCGTCTCGGTGTCGGATAGAGTCAGATTCGGGATGAAGTAATCCCCGTTCTTCGTGTAATTCAATGTGTTCTCCATAATTCTGTGTCCTTTCTGCCTGGTTCTGCAGGCTTGCTTCTCGCTCATAATTCTTGACCGTAACTGCAATCTGCCGCAAAATCTGTTCGCTGCTGTTGGAAACAGCCGAGCCGAGCACGGCAATGGTATCACGGGTGTTGAAGTCGAATACGCTTAAAAAGTCCTCGTGCTCAAAGTAGTCGCCGGGGTTGAGACCACAGCGGGACATAAGAGCGTAGGTGGTGCTGACGGTAGCGGCATTGCGGAACGCAACCTCTACGTTATAATCATCATACTCCTCAAGGAAGGAATCGGCAAGGATGCCGAGGATGTCACGGCTGTTGTCGTTCCAGTATTCGGTCACGAGCTTAGAAGCAATCTGCTCCAGTTGGTCGGCAAGACCTTTTTCACCGGACACGCCATAGCGGTTTTCCAGAGCTGCGGTAACAGCGTCTTGATGCTCGTCCTTGTATTCCCAAAGATTAAGGCGGCGAGAGTTCTCTTTGCCGCCCGTATCGGAAACATCAAACACATATTTGAGCCTTGGATTGTCGCCGGAAGTGTCAATCAAAGCGATACCCTTGGTGCCACGACGGACATATCTGCCCATCTGCTTATTCCAAAGGTCATAGTCGGCACAGGCAGTTGCGTTCGGCTTTTGAGCGAAAATCATCAACTGCTCGTGGAACGGGTACTTATACAGTCGTCCCATTGTTTCAAGGAACGCCGTCCACTCTCCGAAACTGCCTGTGACCTGCTTTGCGGTGTGGTCTGCCATTTGAGCGTAAAAACTTAATTTACTCGGCATCCACGTCCTCCTCATCATCAAAATCGGGGTAAAGCTCCACCTTTGCAAATTCCTCATCCGTAATAGCGGAGAGCTTTTCAATGGTGGAATCGGTCAAGCGGCGAAGCTCGGCTTCATCAGCTCCAAGCTCGCCACGCATTTCCGACAGAGCTTCGATAAGCCCTGTGCGTGTACCCGTGTCGTAGATACACATAAGGTTCATTTCATCGTTTGAGAAGTTCATATTAAATCCCTTTCCGCACTTCTGTGCTGTGTCGTTTGCTGTCTGTCCTCGGTTTGGTACTGACGGAGCTTTGCGAGAACGGACGGTTTCTTTGATTTGGTTTCTTCCTTCTTGGGAACAGGAGCTTTGACCGGCTCTTTCGGTGCGTTATTGATAATGCCGTTATCCCGAATTTGGGATAACGGCGTTAATCCCGAAGAATCAGTTATCCCGAAAAAATCGGTCAAACGGATTAGGCGGGACAGATTCTGCTTATAAATCCTTGTTTTACCTCCTTCCATAGGTCAGTTATCTCGAAAAATTTCGGGATAACTGATTTAACTCAAAGCGAACAGTTTCTTGATTAATTCATCATCTCCTTTCCAACGGGAAACGTCGTCCTTCTGGAAATTGCTGCTGTTATCCCCCAAAGCTTTGGAAATGGCTTTTCGTTTCATTTCCGTATCTGCATACGCATAAATCTGGGAGGTATTGATATCAGCATGTCCCAAGAGTTCAGAAACCAAAATCAGTGGCACACCATTTCGATACCAGGAAATTGCCCTTGTATGGCGGAACTGATGTGGATGCACAGATTCCGGAATATCAGCGCAACTGTGTCGTGCCTGGTCAGCATATTTTTTCAAAAATGCCGCAACAGTATCGGGCGACATTGTGCATCGTTGCTGGTGAATGATTGTAAAGAAAAGGTAATCCTCTCTGTTTCTTTGCCCCTCCGGATGGAATCGGTTTAAATACAGATTGAGATGGTGCGCTGTTTTCTCCATCAGCGGCACTGTTCTGGTTTTATTCCCTTTGCCTGTCAGATAAACGTATGGGCTTTTTTCATTCAGGACCAAATCTTTTATCCGAAGATCCAGGATTTCTTGGCATCTGGCACCTGTGTCATACATGAGAATCATAAAACAACTATTGCGCAGCCCGGTTTTCTTGGATCTATCCGGCTGCTCCAGCAGCGCCTTAAGTGCGTTATCAGAAAAGAATTCTACAACCTTTGACTGGCACTTTCTGACAGGTACTTTTGCGATTTCTGCCTGGAGATAAATATTTGCCGGATCAGAAATCGCTGCATATTTTGCAAATGAACGGATTGCCATGAGACGTTGGTTACAAGACGTATCTGAATTACCACGTTCCGACTGTAGCCATGCAAGAAAGCCAGAGACATTTTCCGAGTTCAGGTGATTAAAAGACAGCTTCTGTATGGAAACACCTTTTTCATCCTTTAAATAGTCAAAGAACAAGCTCAATGACATTCTATAGGAGCGAATCGTATTTTCACTAAACTTTCGCTGCTTTGGAAGGTAAATGGTTAGAAAGTCCCGGACAGTTTTCAAGAAAAGTGCATCATTATATTTCATTTTCAGCCACCTCCGGTATCAACTTTGAGAATCTCTCCCAGTCTAGTCCGCTAAGTGTGGGGAAAATTTCAGGGACAAGGTGGATATAGTACGCAGTTTGAGAAAGATGCGCATGCCCCATATATGCACTCAAAAAGGGAAGACAGGTATCTACGTCACGTCCATCTTTCATCCATTGATATAGCCTTTTGGTCGCGAAAGTGTGTCGAAAATCATAAATTCTGGGATTATTTCCCTTTGTCTCCGGCCATAGACCTGCATTATTCCAGTACCGTTTGAAGTTAGCTTCGAGTGTTACCGCGTGATAGCATGTGAAATCACCTGAAGGAAAGAAATACTCATTTTGCGGAACCTTCTTTCGGATAATAGTGTCATATCTACGACAAAGCTCCAGCATATCTTCAGGGATGACAACAAGTCTGTCTTTGTGCCTTTTGGACTCTGGAATGAACAAAACGCCTTCTTCGAGGTTGATATCCTTCCGCTTTATAAGCCGGCCTTCCTGCGGCCTCAGTCCACATGTATAGATAAGGCGGAAGATCACGGGCATGACCAGTGGTTCCATACATTCTTTGTGAATATGGGGATGAATCGAATCTGTCTCATGAAAAAAGCACTCCAATTCTTTATCTGTAAAAATATGCGGAGCATATCTGACCGCTGGCTGTTTTACAAACTCATCCGGAATGACATATGCGTCCACACCCTTCCGCAGCATATATTTTGCCAGCTCACGCACAGGAGCAAGCCGTTTGGCCGTAGATACAGGTTTTTCGGTTGGACGCCTTACAGCCCAAGCAAGTCCCATTGCGCGTGTTATAGTGGATTCCTGTGGGTAATTCTCAGAGCAAAACTCGTCAAACCTTTTTAAGGCAAGTTCGCCATACGCAAACGAATAGCCTAGCAGGTGTTTTTGCGCAATGAGGTCAGAAATATACGATGCCAAGAGGCTTGAATATACGGTCATAGTAGAGCCTCCTTCGTACATCTGAGTTCGTTGAGAGGAAGCGCGCACTCCCGCAGATGTTTCACATCCACAGAAAGATATTGTTTCGTGGAATTGCGATAGGCATGGCCCAAAATCTCACTAATCGTGCACACTGGGACATCATTTTCCAGCAACTCCCGGCCAAGCGATCTTCTAAAACTATGAAACCCTTTACGTTCCTCGGTCGTCCACACTACTCCAGAGAGCGCAGCATACTTTTGTACGATGCGGCTGCCAATGCAGGAGCCAACTTTCAAATTTGTATATGGAGCAACTGACCGCAGAAATACAAACGTCGATTTTGAAGTGGGCCTTCCGTGTAAGAGGTAGTCTGCAATGGCATCACCGGTTTCCTGATCCAGCGGAAGAATCAGTTGGCGATTGGTTTTTCGCTGTACGATGCTTATTTCCGCGTCTTTCCAATGAATATCCTGTAACTTTAAGTTCAGCACATCGATCTGCCGTAGTCCAGAATGGACCGCAAGGGTTATCATTGCAAAATTGCGTTTCCCCAAGGGGGTGCTTCGATCTATTGCCGTGAGTATTGCTTCGATCTCATTTGCTTCAAAACCTGTCTTCACTTTGATCTTGCTTGCAGCATTGACCTTCAAAACAAGAGACAGGTCCTGACGGATTTCTTGCCTTTCATACAAAAATGCAAAAAAGCCTCTTAAATAATAGATTGGATTTGACATCCCGGAAGACCACTTTTGGCGTAGGACAGGAAGATAATTTTCAATATCCTCAGCGGAAAAGCAATCTAACGTGTGCTTCCCTTTAGATTCCATATGCAGCAGAAAAAGTCGTATGATTGAGTTAGCCTCCCTAATTGTGAGTTCCGAGTAACCCGACTGTTCCATGCTTGCAAGGTATCTGACCAGCGCTTCTTTCAATTCGTTACAGGGATATTGGATGTTCCAAAAGGGCAGGTCATGATAAAGGATTTTGCCGTTTTTGACATGCTCCTTCATTAATTCGTGAACTTTTCGGATTGTACGAAAATCCCGCTCTGACCGTTGCCCATTGAGTACCTGCTGATGAAACTTTGCAACAAGAGATTCTGCCAGCTCCTCTGAGTAAAAATAGCATCCCTCTGCTGAGAATCCGTCCCTAAAATAATTGAAGCCAAAACGTCTGTACCTGGATAGAGTGTTGTCTGAAAGACCGCTTTTCACTAAAAAATCATCTACAGCCGCTATGACTTCCTCCAACGAAAAATTAGTGTACATATACCAATCTCCTTTATCTTTAATTGGCAGAACAGAACCCGCCTGCTATGATTATAATGGAGAATGATATAAAGTTATCCCGAAGTTTCCGGGATATCTGATCTTTGAAAGGAGGACAACTATTGAGTTACCAACAGAATTCGTCCCGTCTGCGCCGTTTGCCCGATTTTTTCGGGATAACTGATTCTTCGGGATTAACACCATCAATCATACCGTAGTCATCCTCCAACTGCATTTCTGCGTTTTTCAGATAATTGTCGGTATTGTGGAAGTTGTGCAGCTCCTTATATCCAACGCTGTCAACGTAGTGATATGATACCACGCCCGCCTGCTTTAACGCCACGATGTCGCTGATGGAGAGGCTGTGTCCCGTGAAGTCCTGGGGGTGCTCGATGTTGAAAACACGGTACAAATCCTCTAACTTATCCATCTGGCTGCCGTCCTTGGTGAGTGCTCCGGTATAGATAAGCTCATAATTTTCGTACTGCGGTTCAACGCCCTTGGATTTCAGATAGTCGGAGTTCATAAAGCGAATATCCGTGGTGGCATCGTCACGCTTCAACTGATAGATAGCGTAGGTGTCATCGGGACTTTCAAGGAACGCCTGCTCACGCTTTTTACGGATGATTTCAACATCCATAGGCGGCACTTCGTTTTTGATGGCATCCCAATCCTCACGGGTGATACCAAAGCAACCGGAGAACAGAACAATGTCCTCGGTGTCGAACGCCATCGCTTCGGTGTTGCCCTCGTAGAGCATATAAATGGGAACATCACGCTCAAACAGCTCCAATGCTCGTTCCTTGGAAAGAGGAAGCATATCCGAATCCATATAGCCGTAAGCGTTCATCGCCTCGATAGACATAGACGGGTCGGGCATATATCCGTTATCGGGAGCTTGGGTAGGAGGTTCCTCCTCAACAGGCGGCTCAATTGCCGCCGCACTCTCACTACCGGAAGCAGCACTTGCGTCAATCACTTCCGTCATTGCAGGCTCGGCGTTGATTTTTCTTGCCTGCCATTCGGCGTGGGCAAGGTCATTTGCCTGCTCCTCGGTCATTCCTTGCTCCATAAAGTAGTCCACCATTTCAAGGGTATTCATTTCCTCTAAAGGCTTTTCTTCGGTTTCAATCGCCATTTCAGCCTCACGCTCCTTCATAATATCGGCGTAGTGACGGTCGATGTCGGTAATCAGCTCGGAGGATGTTTTGTTGATGGTCTCAAGGCTCGCACGAAGCTCTTTCAGTTCCTTGTCCTTCGACCAGGTGGCGATATAGCCGAAGCTGTTTTCACCTGTAGCAATACCATAATAGGCACAAACGGCAAAAGAAATGCTTTCGGCTTCGACCTCCTCGGTGTTGCGGTCTTTTCTCTGTTCATTTAAGAAACGGTAAGCGGAAATCTCACCGCCGACAAAGTTCAGACCTTCCTCCTCAGTAAAGGTCAGCCGTCCATTTTCGCCAAGGTCAAGGGGCTTGGCTGTAATAACCGAACCGGCGTGATTGACAGTAACGTGGTTTTCCACCGTGATAGGCTGTCCTGGGTCATCGTCAGAGCCACGCAGGTCATAGACATACATTCCTTCGGGAATGGTGGCAGGGTCAATGCGACCGTTGGAGAACAGACCGGGTATATCGAAAATCTCGACCTCTTGATACTTTTCGGCATCTTTCGGTTCTTCGATTTTCTTCTGATTGTGGAGCTTGGAGTGTGCGATTTCGTGGACGACGGCAGAGACCGTTTGCACTTCGCTCATACCCTCACGGATGGTAATTTGCTGATTATCCAGGGAAAAATAGCCGTCTGCGTTATCCGCAATCGGCTTGAAGTCAATCGGCACGGGAGAGGAACGCCGCAAGGCTTCCATAAAGACCTCATAGTTCTGTACATTACCCTGTAAGTCAGCGGCAAGCTGCGGCAGGGGCTTTCCGTCTGTCTGCGACACATCAAAGACGGTGACGGGCTTGAACATCGGGATTTTGATTTCCTTTTCCTCGATGATAACCTTGCCGTCTGCATCCAGCATGGGCAGGTTGGTGTCGGGGTCTCGCTTTTCCTGTTCGATTTTCTTCTTGAAGGGTGTGGGAGCGATGATTTTGATTCCTTTTTCGCCTTTCATCACGTTACGCTCGAATTGGTCTCTCCACTTATTGAAACCTGCCACCAAAGTAGCATCGGGTCTCTGCATATAGATGAGCATCGTGTTGTTCACGCTGTACTTGTGAAAACGGCTCATTGTGCGGAGATATTCGGCATACTTGTCCGACTGAAAGAGTTCTTCGATACCTCTTTCTATGCTGTCGGTAATATCTTTCAGTCTTTCCTTGTTGGTCTGCTTTTCATTCTCTGGCATAGACTTCTCCTTTCAAAAAAATTAGCAGCCTTAAACCGAAGTCTAAGACTGCTATGTATGTGTGTAATGTTTTATTCAAATCTCTTTTTTAGGGTCTCATAATGATTTCTGTTAGATTTATCCCCATTATTGTCGGGAAATAAGCAGTAGGGTAAACTGTCTGTTTCTCTATGCTTGATGACACATTGACAGCATTTTCCGTGGTTGGGGCAAGTCACCTTGGGGCAGATGCACTCTTTTACATTCGGACATCCACTCATAAGTATTTCCTCAAGAGGTTTTCTACCTCGACTGGTTTTAACACTTTTCCCATAGATGCAACAGTCTCATTCACTACGATTGCCGGCATACTCATTACGCCGTAAGGCATTACTTTTTCCATATCGGTGATATATTCAACCTCCACGGATAACCCCATATTTTCAACAGCTTTCTTTGCGTTCTCGTACTGCTCGTGACAGGATTTACAACCTGCACCAAGTACCTTAATACAGCAAATGCCTTTAACTGCTTCGCCACAACAGGTACTTGTGGTTGTTACGGGTTCCGCTGATTCGCAGCTGCAGGAGCAACCGCAGGATTTCTTTTCTTCTTTTTTCTTTCCGAAACTAAATAGCGACATATTGATAACCTCCAAAATTATAGAATTATAGAATTAAACCTTGAATTGCATTGAAAAAGTAACCGACAATGATAATCCCAACCGCACAAATGACGATGAATATGCCCAGCAGTTTAGGTTTGATTGCCTTTTTCAGCATAATCATTGATGGCAGCGACAATGTTGTAACACCCATCATAAAGGAAAGAACAACGCCCAGATTCGCCCCTTTTGCGAGCAATGCTTCTGCAATCGGTATTGTTCCAAAAATGTCGGCATACATTGGCACACCTACAAGAGTGGCTATAATCACACCGAACGGGTTCCCATTGCCAAGTATTTTCACGACCAAATCTTCGGGAATCCAGTTATGGATAACTGCTCCGATACCAACACCCACAAGCACATACGGGAACACCTTTTTGGCAGTTTCCACGACCTGCTCCCAAGCATATTTGATACGGTCTTTGAAGGTCAGTTTCTCTTGTGGAATATCAATGGAGTTTGCTTTGCGAATGAACTCTTGAACTTGGGTTTCAAGGTGTAATTTCTCAATAACGGTTCCGCCAATAACGGCAATTACAAGTCCGAGAACTACATAGAGCACAGCAACTTTCCAGCCGAAAATACTCATCAGCAAAACAAGCGAACCCAAATCCACCATAGGGGAAGAAATCAAAAATGAGAACGTCACGCCAAGAGGCAGTCCTGCACTTGTGAATCCAATAAACAGCGGAATAGAAGAACAGGAACAAAACGGTGTTACTGTACCAAGGAGTGCCGCTACGCAGTTCGCCCCAATACCGTGAAATCTGCCAAGTATCTTCTTTGTTCTCTCCGGTGGGAAGTAGCTTTGGATATACGATATTATCAAAATCAAGAAGCCGAGAAGCACCATAATTTTGATTGTGTCATATAGGAAAAACTGAACGCTTCCTCCCACACGGGAAGTAATGTCTAATCCAAATAGTTCAAGTAAACTTCCGATTACTCGGTTAAGCCAACTCATACCGAGCAGTTCTTTTTGAATGAAGTCCCAAATTACTTGCAACAGCACTCACCGCCTTTCTTGCAGGAGAGACCGGAAATAAAGGCTTTGAAGCTCTGCAAAGTTTCGCAGTTCAAAGAATAATGCGACCACTTACCCTCTTTGCGTGTTTCTACCAAACCACAATCACAAAGGATTTTCATATGATGGGACAAGGTGGGCTGGGTAATTTCAAATGCTTCAAGGAGCTTACATCCGCACTTTTCACCATCTGACAGCATTTCTACAATCTTTAACCTGTTGGAGTCGCTTAACGCTTTACATACCAACGCAACATCAATTTCATTCATATCGACACCTCACATAGATATTTGTCTATGTGACATTATAGCAGATACATAGATGAATGTCAATGTGTTTTGCGGAGTTCATAAATAAGTTACAAAGATCACCGACCCGTGAGGCAAAGCCCCACAGGTCGGCGTTGTGTTTACTTACCGAAGTCCAGGCTGTAGAGGGTCTTGGTTCCGTCGTCGGTCATAACGAGAGTTGCGTCGTAGGAATTTCCGGTTTTTTCGGAGAAGATACCCTTAACAGGGATTCGACCGCTTTTCAGCAAGGTTGCCGCCATCTTCTTTGACAACGAGATTTTCTTTTCGGCGAGGAACTTGTTGTCACGCCACAGACCGAAGCGGCAATCGTTGGTCTCGCAGAAGTAGCCCTTTTTGCTTTCGGTCACATCGCCGCCGCAGCGAGGGCACTTGCCAATCACATCACGACCGGACGGAAACAGAACCTCCGCACCCTTAATGACGGAATAGGTCTTGATAAGCTCATTGACCATAAGGGAGATTTCAGCCATAAAGGTATCGGCATCCAGCTCACCGTTTTCCACCATCTTCAGCTTGTGCTCCCATTCTGCGGTAAGCAAGGGAGACTGGAGCTGTTCGGGAAGAACGGTAATGAGAGATACACCCGTCTGAGCAGGAATAAGGCTCACAGTCTTTTTTGCTTTCTTACGCTCCACAAATCCCGTGGCAATCAGCTTTTCGATGATACCGGCTCTTGTGGCAGGTGTACCCAAACCCTTACGCTCGGCATCGTCGGGCATTTCCTTTGCTCCTGCCACTTCCATAGCAGACAGTAGAGAATCCTCGGTAAAGTGTGCCGGGGGCTTGGTCATACCTTCCTTGATTTCGGAGCTTGCGACCTGCAGCTTGTCACCATCGGCAAGTTCGGGCAGAATCTTATCGGTCTGCTCCTTGTCATTGTAGGCTTTCCATCCGGTCTCCAAAACGGTCTTGCCCTTGGTGGTGTAGGTGTTGCCGTTGCAGGTAATAACAGCGACCGTCTCACAATAACGATAGCTCTCGCTGACGGCACGGAGTACCTGCTTGGCAATCATAGAGAGAATTTCACGCTCACCCGCAGGGAGCGTTTTCAAATCAGTCTCACCGGCAACCATCGTCGGGATGATTGCGTGGTGGTCGGAGACCTTCTTACTGTTGCACACCTGATTTACCTTGACCGAAGCAGGTTCGGCTCCACCACAGATACCGGCAGAGCAAATAACCACCGCCTTCACGCTGTCCGCCATATCGTCGGTCAAATACCGGCTGTCGGTACGGGGATAGGTGCAGAGCTTCTTTTCATAAAGACTCTGAACGTAGTCGAGGGTCTGCTGTGCGGTATAACCGAGCTGACGATTCGCTTCTCTCTGGAGCGTGGTCAAATCATAGAGTGCCGGAGCTTTCTCGCTCTTTTCCTTGCTTGTAACGGACTCCACCACAACAGGTTCGTTTGCTTTAGGAATGACCGCCTCCGCATCGGACTTCTTCTTGAACTTCTCGCTTGCGGCTGTAAACGAACCGAAGTCAACCTCTGCCGTGTAGAAGGGTTCGGGCTTGAACGCCATAATGTCAGCTTCACGCTGAACGAGGATAGCCAGGGTCGGAGAAACCACACGACCGACATTCAAAGTACGGTGATACAGTACGGAGAACAAGCGAGTTGCGTTGATACCGACGAGCCAATCTGCCCACTCACGGCATCGGGCGGCGGCAAAGAGGTTGTCGTACTCCTTGCCGTCCTTCAGCTCCCGGAAACCCTGGGCGATTGCGGCATCCTCCATAGAAGAAATCCAAAGGCGATAGATGGGCTTTTTGCATCCGGTCATCTGGTAGATATTGCGGAAGATAAGCTCGCCCTCACGCCCTGCATCGCAGGCGTTGATAACGTCTGACACGTCGGGACGGTTCATCAGCTTTTTCAGCGTTTCAAACTGGCTGTACTTGTCACGGGGGATTTTGTACTTCCAGTTGGCAGGAACGATAGGAAGGTCGTCATATCTCCACTTGGCGTATTTTTCATCGTAGGTGTCGGCATTGGCAAGCTCGCAGAGATGACCGAACCCCCAGGAAACGATATAGTCACGACCCTCGATATAGCCGTCCTTGCGGTCTTTCACCCCAAGGACGGCTGCGATGGAAACTCCAACGGAAGGTTTTTCAGCAATTACAAGGCTTTTTGTCATAGGCGTCTTTCTCCTTATCTTTGTTGTGGGCTTTTTCACGCTCCTTGTTTTCGTGGAGCTTTTTCAGATATTTCTCAAAGGCAAGGTCATTGGCGATGTCCTCTGCGACCTCCGCCAATGTGACCCTGCCTGCACAGCTATCAAAGAACCTCATCAGTTTTCCTCGTCCTCGCTTTCTGCCTCTGCCATAAGGTCGGCATCGTCATACTCGGTCTCCTCATCGAAGTCCTCATCGTCCTGTCCGAAGTCATAATCGTCAAGGTCGGAGCTACCGTTGTTCTTTTCCTTCGGCTTTCTGAACTTGAACCAGTAAACGGCAAATCCACCGCCGCCTGCAATCAGAAGAATGAGAATCGGCATAAAGTTAAAGCCGCCGTCCTCTGCAGGCTCCTCATCTACGGGTTCCGTGGGTTCGGGTTCTGCTACGGCTTTTTTGCCGGTACACTCGCTCATATTGGTGCTGCAAACCTCGCAGTTGGTGTTGATTGTACCTACAACGCACTTGTCCATGCAGGAGCAGGTCGGGATGATAGGCTCGGTTCCCTCGCCCTCGATAAGAGCCATAAGGTCGGCTTCATCCACAAGGTTCATAAAGTACACGTTCTCGGTCTCGCCGTTGCGGTCGATAACGATATAAAAGGTGTTGCCGGCTTTGGACTGAACGGTGATAAACTGCTTTTCAATCTGTTCGCTGTCCTCGGTCGCAGGAGTTTCAATTTGTAAAAAGTCGTCAATCAAGGTGAGATTGCCGTCGGGCGTAAAGGCGAAAGGCGGCTTGCCGTTCTCTGTGGTCTCATCGCCCGTAGTCTCAAAGCCCTGGAACATCAAGCCCATAAGGTACATCAGCATAGCGAAATCAATCTCGCTGTTCTGCTCGGCTTTCTCGATAAGCTCCAGATAATCGCTGTGGACATAACCTCTCTTTTCGGGCACGATAACCTCATACCAATCGCCCTCAGTTCCGATGACTGTCACTTCCTCGCCGGAACGAAGCTGGTCGATGACCTCATAATCCATTCCTGCACCTGTACGCAGGTTCAAACGCCCACCGTTGGTCGTAACCGTTCCGATGGTGGTAACTTCCGCAGGGTCGGCAACGCCTCCCACGGTAATCACCAGATTACCGTCGTTGTCAATGGTGTAGCTGTACGGGATTTCAACATCCTCTGCGGTATCCTCCGCAGGAGCTTCGCTTTCATCCGTCACCGTGGTCTCGGTGTCGGGCGTGGTCGCAACCTCGTCGCCGCCGGATGCAAACGCCGTAACAGAAAAGCTCGTCACGCAAAGCACGACGAGCATCAAAGAAAGTATTCTTTTCAAATTATTCCTCACTATTTTCTTCCTCCGTTTCAATGGTTTCGGGTAGGGACACAGACGGGATGGGGTTCTTCTTTGCCGCCGTAATCAGCTCAAGGAGCATATCGGGCGACAAGCCGTATTCACGCACCATACCGATGATGTCCGTGTTTTCGATACGAATAATGTCCGCATCAATCTTCTTGTTTCGCTCCTGCAAGGAAGCGATTTTTGCCGCGTTCTTTGCTCGTTCATCACGCAGCTTTACAACTCTTGGGTTCATAAATCCTCCTTTATGGGCTTGGTAAACGCCCGAATGAAAGAAAGTGCTGTTGCCAGTAATTTGTGTTGATACTTGCGTACTGGATAGGGTCGCCGCAATGAATCATCATATTGTTGCCGACATAAATGCCGACGTGGGAAGCTCCCGAAGTGTCATAGGTTCCCTCAAAGAAGATAAGGTCGCCCGGTCTTGCGTTTACGGGAGAAACATAAGAGCAGGTGTTCCTTAACCCTTCCGCACCAAGCCTGCCGATACTCCAGCCCTCACCGCAGTTGTTGATTACCCAGGATACAAACCCGGAGCAGTCAAAGGAGGTAGAGGGAGACGAACCGCCCCATACATAGGGATAACCGAGGTATTTTTCCGCTTCTTCCATCATAGCGGCAAACCGTGGGTCGGACAGAGCCTCCGTAGGGATTTCATAATCCTCGTACTCTGTGTCGATATACATACCCACATACTGCGAATCGGGAAAGAGGTCGGGTCTGTTGCCAAGGGTCGCCATATAGGTGGCGTACATTGAGAGCTGTTCTTCGCTCATAATGTACACGGGAACGTGAGAGAGATTGAAGTTTTCAAGCGTTACGTTGCAGATATAGTAGGTGTAAGGCACTTGAACTTCGTACTCATATTCTTCCGTTACGGTTTCGCCTGTTTCGGGGTCGGTGTAGCTTGTGGTTCCGGTACGGGTCTCGGTGCGATACCTTGTCTCGGTCGTCACCGTTTCCGTTAGGATATACTGCTTGTCAAACAGCATTTGGATAGTGCCGCCAACCTCGCCAATCGTCCATTCGCCTCCGTGCAGAGCCGAGATAGTCGAAATCAGAACGTAGGGGTCGTGCTCAATATCATCCAGGTCGTAGTGGTATTCGTCATAGTCGTGGGTATTCTCGTAGGTGTCAAGATACTCCTGCAGCTCCGCTTCCAGAGCACAATACTGTTCCTCGGCAGCGAGCATATCCGCATCGTCTGCTGCATAAGAAGAAGCTGCGAAGGAAGTTACACCGCTTTGCACGAGGACAGAGCAGGAAGATATGACACTTGAAAGGAACGCAATCATAAGCAGAAGGGCAAGAACAATTAAAGCTCCTTTCCAATGCCTTGCAAGGAAGGTTCCGGTTTTCTTGGTGTTCTCGGCAGCTTTCTTTGCCGATTTTGCCGTTTTCTGCGTAGCCTTTGCCGTAGTTGCACCTGTCTTACCAGCTTTCGCCGCCATATACTCCTTTTTGATGGCTCGTTTCTGTTGCCATCGGGAATAAGGGTTACTGGAAAACTGCGGATTATTCTGCTGTGCCTGCTTGTTGAGAGCCTTTAGGTTGGCTTTATCAGCCGCCTTTTCAGCGTATGCCGCTTCACGATAGGGCTTTAGCTTGTGGGAACGATGTGCGGAATCGAGTGTCCGCACACCGCCCTCGGCAACCTGTTCCAACTTATGAGCACCCTCAACGCCCACGTTGTCCTCCTCGGAATCTCTGACCTCTCGGTGAGCCGTGGCAAGCACCGTATTAAGGGGAGCATCCGTCAGAGAGTGGGTGAGCTTGGAGGTCGGCTTTTTCTTATCCACTTCTTCAAAGTGGAGTTTTACTGATACCTTACCATCCTCGCCCACAACACGCTCTTTTCGCTTGACGGTTTTCTTCGGGATTTTAGCTTCGGCTTTATCCAGCTTGTCCGCCTTTTTATCCGCTTTCTCAATGACCTTTTTCAGCTCGGGAGAAGCTCGCTCCTCATCGGAAAACTGTAGCCTTGGCGAACGCTTACTCATAAAGCATCACCTCCCGTCTTTGGGGTAAGCGTAGGTCAGTCAATGACAATGTGAAAGGTCACATCGTTTCCGAAGATACTGTGAATGTGGGATACCAGTTCAGCCATCGCCTCGGCAAACTCCTCAATGTCCTCATCGTCCTCGTCGCCGTCCTCATCGGAGCAACAGCCGCAGCAGTAACCGCAACGGCACTCAAAGTCGCAAGCATCGTCCTCATCATCGTCGATGGGATAATAGCCTGCATCTTCGGGAGCAATCAGCTCGTTTTCCATCAGCTCAGCAAGGTCGCTTTCGTCACCGAATACGAGGTAGGAGCCGGGGATGCCCCAACTGTCGAACATCTTGTCTGCTTCAATGAAGAAGTGCTTCGCCATTTTGCAGATGTGCCCGTTTTCCGGGGTCATCTTCATTTTCGTGACGTGGTGGCAAAGCTGCTTCACAAAGGAATACAGCATTACCTTCTCGTCAATGTGCTTCACATAGTCGTCCTTGTGAATGAGATAGTGTTCGTTGTTCAATTTGCAATCCTCCTTTAGTTGGTTGCCACCTGCTCGGACAAGCGGGTGGTCATAATGCGGTACAGCTCTGTATCCTTTGGGAATCTGTCGATGAACGGCAGAATAACCGAGCCATAAAAAAGCAGCCCTTCGCCTTCACCGCTGTGGGTGACATACGAGAGCTGATGGGGTGAGATATTCAAGTGCTTCGCCAAAATCTGACGGTCGCCGGATGCCTGGTTGAGCATATAGATATAGTCAGAGTTCTCAAAGATGTTCTCGACCTCACGGGAGGCAAGCAGGTCTTTGACATTCTGCGTGATACCTGTCGGGATACCGCCCCATTTTCTGAAACGCTTCCAGATTTCCACGGTATATGCGGCGGTCTGCTCCTCTTTGAGAAGAAGGTGCATTTCGTCGATATAGTATCTCGTGGACTTTCGGGCTTCTCGGTTGACCGTGACTCTGTTCCACACCTGGTCTTGCACGATAAGCATACCGATTTTCTTGAGCTGTTTACCCAGCTCCTTAATGTCGTAGGACACGATACGGCTTTGAATATCCACGTTGGTTCTGTGGTTGAACACATTGAGCGAACCGGAAACGTAGATTTCAAGTGCGGTTGCGATATAGTGGGCTTCCTTTTCGTCCTGATTCAAAAGCTCATTGTACAAGTCCTCAAGGATAGGCATTTTCTCCGGCTTGGGGTCTGCCAGATAGTCACGATAGACAAGTCGCACACAACGGTCGATAACCGTTTTCTCTACAGGCTGTAAACCCTCCTTGCCGCCGACGATAAGCTCGCACAGAGACAGAATGAAGTCGGATTTCAGCGACAACGGGTTTTCGTCCTCACTGTAGTTGAGGTTCAAGTCCATCGGGTTGATATAGTGGGATGAGGTCGGAGATATGCGAATGACCTGTCCGTGAAGCCTTTCAACGAGAGGTCCGTATTCGGCTTCGGGGTCGCAGATGATAATATCATCGGAAGTGACCATAAAGACATTGGCAATCTCACGCTTTGCCGAGAAGGACTTACCCGAACCGGGCGTACCCAAAATCAAGCCGTTGGGGTTTTTGAGCAGCTTGCGGTCAACCATAATGAGGTTGTTGGAAAGAGCGTTGATACCGCAGTACAGAGCTTCCTGTCCGGTCTGGAACAGCTCTTGGGTGGTAAAGGGTACAAAAATAGCGACGCTTGATGTGGTCAAGCCTCGCTGAATTTCGATTTGGTTGTACCCGATGGGCAGACAGCTCATCAGTCCTTCCTCCTGTTGGAAATCGAGCCTTGTGAGCTGGCAGTTATATTTCTGTGCGATACTGGATGCCTGGAACACATTGTTGGCAAGCTGCTGCTTGTTGTTCGCCGTGTTGAGCACGAGGAAGGTGAGCAGGAACATACGCTCATTTCGGCTCTGTAGATCCTGCAGAATTTTCTTCGCCTCATTGCCGTAGGTGGCAAGGTCGGACGGGATGATGTCCATATCATAACCGGAGCGAACCGCCTTTTTCTGTTCCTCAATGGTCATCTTCTGCAAATCTGTGATTTTGCGTTTGACCGTCTTGATGGCTTTCACCTGGTCAACGGACTGAATGTGCATCGTGACAATCAAACTGGATTCCATATCGAGGAAGTCAGCGAGCATACGGTCGTTCAGTTCGGGGGCGAGGATTTGCAGGAAGGACACCGCACCGAGCTTTTTGCCTACGCCGAACTCCTTGCCGTTTCTGAACTCAAAAGAGCTTGGAGCGATAAAGTCCTTTACGGAAAGTCCCGAAGGAGCCAGCCAATTCCAATCGAAGTTGAAGTCAAGCTGTTCATCCATATGGAACATCCCGTGCATCAAACCCAAACGCTGTTTGCCGTTCAAGGGTTCTGCTGTCACGCCGAGCCTCTTAAAGTTGTTGAGAATGTCGGTCTCAATGCGGTCAAGCCTCGGCTTTGCCTCCTTAACGCTTGCCGCTTCAATACCGAAGGTCAGATACTTGGTCTTGATAAGACCGTTGTTGCCACGGGCAAGCTGGCTTCTCAGCATATCCGTGTATTCCTCACGGATACCGTCAAAGTCGTCACTCTGTGACGGGATTTCGATGCTGCTCCCATAGGTGTCCTTATTCGCCGCAAGGTTCATAAAGGACAACTGGAATTTTACGGAGCTGTCGAAGTAGTTGAGAAAGTCGCACCAGGATTCAAAGATAGCTGTTTTATCCTCGTTCTGATTGAGCTGATAGTTGATGTCCTGGAACTGCACCGTTTTGGTGAAGTAGCCGGGTTTTACACGGCAAACGCCGTCCGGCCACATTCGCTCAAAAGGGATACTGTCCTGTGCCGACTTTTTCTTCTTATCTTGATTTTTCGCTCTTGCGATTGCAGCTTGGATTTGCCTTTTTTCTGCTCTCGTGAGCTTGGTTTTTGTTGACAATACGATATACCTCCTTGTCGAGATTTTCCTGCCGTTCAAGCACCGCATAGAAGTTGTCTGTCTGATACGGTCGCTGTTTTGGACGGAGGAAGCATACCTGCACGATGTTACGGACAATCTTTTCAAGAGGCTGTCCGTTCTTTTCGTACATAGCCAGCAGCATAAAGGGAAACAGGACGATAACCATAATGATTGCCGCTACGCTTTTATCCATAAAGGTCTTGCACAGAAAGAACAGAGGGACTGCGACCGCCGCACCGCCGCCGAAGCAAATGAGCTGGCGTTTTGTGAGGTTGAACATTACCTTTGTCTTTACTGCGTTTAGGTCTTTTGGTACGGGCACATAAGCCATAAGTGCATCACCTCCGTTTTAATGTGCCGAGAAGATAGATTTCGCCATAGAGCCGGTCTTGAACAGGGTGAAGCACAGTAAAACGGTGTAGCCCATACAAGTCCAGATGGCGGAGCTGATGTCTGCATCCACAGCGATGTTCTGTACGAGTACCGCATAAATCGCCACGCAGACAATAATGAGAAACGCTTGGAAAGCAAGTGCAAACAGGGAGCGAAGGTAGTTCTGTCCCATATTGCCGCCTTCCTTGCTGACCATCGTTGCCATAGGGATGGGAGCAACGCTTGTTACGAGATAAATTTCAATCATACGACCATAGGTGATGATGAAAATGCAGATGGTGAGTGCCCAAGTGCAGATGCCGACGAATAGGCTTTGGAACCACAGACCAAAGAGGGGTCCGAGGTCCATTTCAAATAGACGTTCCTCCAAGTCCACAATGACCGAGTTGATGTCGATTGAAGCATCGTGAGCAATTACGCCTGCGGCGCTGTTGACTACGCTCTGTCCCACATCGAATACGCCCATCACGATGTTCCATGTGTTCGTGACAATGATGACGGCACACGCAGTTTTGAAAATCCACTTGAAGAACATCCAAGTATCTACATCACCGTGCATATTGTTTTTGTCCGCTACCATCTGGATTAGTTCCAAGGTCATAACGAATGCCAATATTACACCGGCTATCGGGATGATGACGTTATCCGAGAGGCTTCGTATCATATTGTAGATAGAGCCATTCCACGCCTGTGGGGTCGCACCGACCTGACCCGCAATATCACCGACCTGCTGATTCACGCTGTCGAACATACCGGAGAGATTGCTGACGATACCGCCAACCAATACCTCTTTCAGCCATTCAACAATCGAATCGAGAATTTTGTCCATAGACGGTGAATCCCTCCTTTCCGGCTCCCGCCCTCGTAAAAGAACGGGAGCCAAGGGTGTTAATTGTTGAGGTCATTCTTGCCGGTATTAGCCGAACAAGCCGCTGAGCAGAGGCACGAGGGTGATGCCGATGAGGGCGACACCGCCGCCTGCCATGAGCTGCTTCATACCCTGGGACTTCGCACCGGGGTTATCATTGCCGTAACCTTCGAGCAGGTTGATAACACCCCAAATGCCGAGACCGGCACCAAGAGCAATAACGAGAGTCTGGAGAACACCAACAGCAGAGTTAAAAAATGCCATAGATTAAACGTCGCTGAACGCAAAGAGTGCAGGTACGAATACCGCACAGACCACAGGATTTGTCGTTCAGCTCTCCTTTCAAAAATTTTAGTTTGTTTGATTTTTGAAAGTGGTCGTTCTGTCTTTGGTATCTTGGATTTATAATAAAAACCGCCATTAAGCGGTTGCTGACACATCGGACGCATCTACTTCAAATACTTCGTAAACATCGTCCGGTTTGGTTTTGAGCTGGGTGGAAAGGAACTTCTCAATATCGAAGTTGTTCTTCGGGTTTGCATCCGAGAGGTACTTGTACTGCGGGTGCTTGGTTATATCGAATTTGTTCGACATAAACGGTCTCACACCACGGAGCTGCAGGATACACTTGCCGCCATCGAGGACGGCAAGCTCATCAATCGTTGCAAGGTCTTTTCCGAGCTTCTGATAATTGAGGGAGTGGGAAACCTCTCTGCCACGGCTTTCACCGGTATTGAACGTATCGATTGTTTCCTTGCCGAGAGATTGATTCAGTTCTTTCAGCGTGGTCGGTTCAGCACCGCCGAGGAAGATACGGGAGTCCATATTACCGATGATGGTATCAGCGTTGTCCTTATACAAAGCCTTTAACTGTGATTGTGCCTGCAGGACAAGGCAGGCGGAGATTTCACGGCTTCGGATGGTGGCTACGAGCTTTTCAAGGTTCGGTATCTGACCGATGTTCGCCGCCTCGTCGATAAGGCATCTGACATGGACAGGCAATCTGCCGCCGTAAACGTCGTCTGCTTTCTCACAGAGCAGGTTGAAAAGCTGCGTGTAAATCATTGAAATGAGAAAATTAAAGGTCGAATCGGTATCACTCATAATGAGGAACAGAGCCGTCTTGTAGTACCTCGTATCCTTTTTGTTCTTCGGATTGACGAAGATTTTGTCTCCGAGGGTATCAAGCTCCAGTTCGTCATACATTGTGATTTCACGAAGCTCCGCAATATCGAAGGGAGCGAGACGAGCACCGCAGGACACGAGTATCGACTTAGCTGTTTTGCCCGCCGCAAGGCGATATTTTTTATATTGGCGTACAGCGAAGTGGTTCGGGTCTTTTTCTTCAAGCTCATCAAACATACGGTCAACGGGGTTCTTATACTCCTCGTCGTCCTCACGGACTTCCATAGCGTTGATGAACTCCAAGAGGGTCGTAAAGTTCTGTTCTTCGGGTGGTGCTTCATAGTGGATGTATCCGATAAGAGCCGTGTAGAGTAGCGTTTCCGCTTTCGTCCAGAACTCATCACCGGATTTACCGTCGCCTTTGGTATTGGTGATAAGGGTCGTTACCAGCTTCAAGATGTCCTTTTCGCTGTGGATGTAGGCGAATGGATTATAGTGCATCGACTTCTTGAAGTTGATAGTGTTGAAGATTTTGATTTTGTAGTTATTACGCTCCAGTAGCTTGCCAACCTCGCACACGACACTACCTTTCGGGTCAGTGACCACATAGGAGCTGTGCATCTGCATAAGGTTAGGCTTCAGAAAGAACCTCGTCTTACCGGAACCCGAACCGCCGATGACAAGCACGTTTTTGTTTCGTGCGTTCTTGGGGTCTTTGGGTCGGTTTGACATCATAAGGCTTTCCGTCTGGGTAAGAATGACGTTGTTCTCAAACACAGGGTCAACGAAAGGGGCAATATCCTCTCTTGTGCCCCAACGAGCTGAACCATACTCGATATTTTTGCGGTACTTCTTGGCGTTCTTGCCTTTGAAATACACCACAAGACGGATGATTGCTGCGGCAGCTACGCCCACGAGCAGGTCAATCGGGTGGAAGCTCGGCATAATGTTTTGAAATGCCATTGAAAAGCCGTCCATAATGCCCAACAGCTTTGAGGAAAAGTCCGTGCCCGGTGCAAGGCGAAACGCCTGTCCGAGCTTGGTGGCGATTAAAGCTATGAACACATATGGGATATTAGGCAGAATGAGCTTTTTGTAATTCACTTTTTTCATCGTGCATCCAGCTCCTTCTTGCGTACCTTCGGCGTGTCGATGGACGCAGCCTGCTCCTTGAACTTACGGAGCTTCTGAACAACAGAGGGCTTTTCCTTCTTACGGTCGGTCTTTGCGGTGTACTCCTTGAACGCTGCTGTCAGAGCATCGCCGTCACGAGCCTTGAAGAAAACAAGGTATTTCGGGATTTCTCCCGTCTTATCCTTTTTCAGAGCGAAGTCAACGCCATACTTCCTCGCAATTCGCTCAAAGTCCTTGATATTCTTGTCGGTGATTTCGATGTTGGAAACACCTTGATTTTGCCCTACGAGCTGCTTCACGCTCTGCTTCCCGCAGGGCTTAACAGGACCTTCACGGGCTTTCTCCGCTTTCTTTTCCTTGCAATGGGCAAGATACTTGGAAATAGCCTGTTTCAAAACATTAGCGGTCATTTTCGTGGCGTTTACAGCTAAAGTAACTGTCCTGCTTTCAACCTCCTCCTGCAATAGACATACCTCCTCTCTTTGAGAAATTGGTGCAGTACGGGTTGACGGTCACGCACTAAGGCGGTCTCACCCGATGGTAGATAAAGATTTTCAAGATTGAGGCTCCTTTCCAGGGCATAAAAATACTCCCGTGTTTAATCACGAGAGTCGCCGTATAAATCGTGCTGAACCAAAGCCGAGTAGTAATTGCCGATGGTAGTGGGGGCATTGTACAGCGTGGTCAGCAAATATTGCTTGATGTTGCGGATTTTCGTTGTGTTCTCCTGCAAGCAACTGAACACGAACTTGATATGCTCCGAATCCAGTTTGAGAAGCCTTGAACGGACAACCTCCGCAGGGTAGTCCGTACCAGCGACACGGATATATTTCTTGTTGGAGCAGACGGTCTCCACGATAAGTTCTAAGATTTCCTCCAAGCGGTCGTGGTCGTAGGGCATATCCATACGGAGAATGTCATAGTCGATGTTCTCCATAATGATTTCTCTGTACTCATCCATATCTCTGCCACTCACTTCTTTTCGCTTCGCTTCAAGTGCTGCAAGCACAGACGGACGTGAGCCGTCGGAAAGAATTGAATGAGTTTTTACTGAATCAGTATTTATTTCTTCAGTAATTCTTTTATCTATATTTATTTGTGCGGGAGTTTCCAGACGTGGCAAAGCCATATCCGGTTTTACCATATACGGCTTTTCCGTATCTGGTGAAGCCGTATGTGGTCGCTCATAGATGATGTACTCCATATCCGTGATTCTGCCGGTGCTGTCACGAATACGGTGGCGTACAAGGTAGCCGTACTGTTCAAGTTCTTTGAGCTGGGCGGTAATCCCATCCACGCCGTCCTTACAAATCCTTGCAAGACCTCGTGTTGTGTAATCCCAATTATCGGGGAGGGAAAGCATCGTGGACAGAAGTCCTCGTGCTTTGTTGGACAGGTTGGGGTCTCGCAGATGATAGTTGGACATGGTGGTATAGTTTTTGTTCTTTTCAACTCTACATACTGCCATGCTGCCTCCTGTGTCCGGGCATGAAAAAAGCCGAACAAGAAAAATATATTTCCTGTTCGGCTCATATCCGGTATTCGATTTTATCGCTGTTGGTCTCGCTGTCGTTTTTTCATCCAGTTTTCCAACAGCTTGATGATGGTTTCCTCCATTCGCTGCGGAGTGTAGGAACGGGGGAAGTATTTGCGTATTCTGTCCATGGGGAGCTTTAAGTCCCAATTCTCCGGTTTCTTCTGCTCCATCATAATGCCGAGCATGGCATCGTCATTCAGCTTTCCTTCCTGGGAGAGCTTTTTCATTCGCTGTGCCTGGGATAAGGACGGCGTTGCCTGTTCGCTGTCGATGGTCTCAATGAGTAGCTTCTGTTCATCGGGCTTGAGATAGGAAATCTCGACCGCAGGGGTCATACCGATTTTACCCTCATCGACCATCTGCATAAGCTGTGGTTCAAGCTCATTGAGACGGATATATCGTCTTACTTGCTCTCGGTTTGTGCCTGCTTCCTCGGCAACCTTGTCCACGGATAACTTCTGCACAATTTGTGTAGAAGTTAAATCGTGCCGTGCGCCTTGTCGTTTTATGGCTTCCAATTTCATCTTGTACGCCTTGGCTCGTTCGCTCGGCAGAATGTTCTCACGCTGAATGTTGCTATCCACCATAATGATAACTGCAGCGTTGCGGTCAAGGTCTCTGACAATGACCGGCATCGTTTCAAGCCCAGCAAGCTCACAGGCGTGTTTTCGTCGGTGTCCTGCGATAAGCTCATATCCACCTTCTTCACGGGGTCTTGCAATGGCAGGGACAAGCACTCCGTATTCTCGGATGCTCCCAACAGTCTGCTCCATAGCTTCATCGTCTCGCACTCCGAAAGGGTGGTCTGGAAATGGGTGAAGCTCGCCCAAGGGAATGTTTGTGATGGTTTCGTTCATAGATACCTCCGTTCTGCGGATATAGGGAAAGGCGTTCATTGTCCAAAAAGACAGCGAACGCCTTAGCCCATACCATATTCAGTTTTCCTCCTTTTTGTAGTAGCATTTTGCGTTTTGCCCCACAAAATGCTCGATTTAAGCGAAAAAAATAGGACTAAAGCGCCGCCCGTGTGTCGGGTTTTGCTTTAGTCCTATTATAACAGTGGCATCCACATAGAATTTGGGATTCGGAAAATGATGGTCTTTGGCATATTTGGAAAGCAGCTTTTTCTGATTGACAATGCTGTTGCTGTCGCCTTGAATATCGTCATCCCGGGAAAGGCGGGGATATAAAGCTGTGATTCCGTGGTTTTTCTTTGACTGCATAGTTCCTCCTTTCCGGCAGTCAGACAAATATATTTCCTATTTAGTGTACCGCTATCCGTCAAAGCGCGCAAAGGTGCGAATTACTTTTTTCCATTGCGATTCATAATATCTTCTGACAAAATCAACCGTTTTAATTTATCGGCAAAATCCTCTGCTGGGATTTTATCATCAGGGGTTTGGAAGCTGGCGGAAACCTGATACTTGACATTGTTGACCGCATATTCTGCGTTTTCCTGTAAATGATCGCGTTCCATATCGCAAGCCCCCCTTATTCCTTTTCGTTATCCTTCGGCCTTTGCACAACCTCATAATCGAAGCCCCGGCGCTGGCCGCAGTAGGTGCAAATGTCTTTCTCGCTGCTGTCTGTATTGACCCGGCGCAAAAAATAAGAACCTGTGCCATAAAAATTGTTGGCGCAGGTCGGGCACAGGCACATGATTAAGTTTTCCGGCATTTCCTCCATCAAGCCGACGCTGACAGCCAGCGCACGGTTGATCTCGCGGATATGGCAGGAATCTACCCGCCCGATATATCGCTCCAACCGGCGCTTATCCAAGGTACGGAGCTGCTCCAGCAGGACGATAGACGGGGCAGTTAAGCCTACCGTATTTGCTTCTATAAAGTAATGGGTCGGAAGTTTTGGCTTTACGCCTACTTTGCTGGTAACAGCGGCCACGATCACGGTGGGGCTGTATTTGTTCCCCACGTCGTTCTGGATAATCAGAACAGGGCGGTAGCCTTCCTGTTCCGAGCCAACGCCCTTGCTCAAATCGGCGTAATACAACTGGCCGCGTAAATATGTTGTGTTCATCTGTTTTGACCTCCCTTTTTGAAAAACAGGCGGCTTGTACCGCCTATGTAGAGGCCAAACGCAGAACAGAATTAAGGTCGGAGAAATATAAAATAAATTTCTGCTTTCATAGACCCGTCCTGTGCTTGGCCTTATATCAAAGCAATCCAATTTGTCCTCGACACCCCGGATTGCTGTGGGAAGTCATCAAGCGACTGGCAGCGTACCAGCTCCACGGGAATCTCACCCCCGGTAGGTTCTCTATCGGCTGTCCTCATTGGTTGCGACGGTTTTATCACGCTCGACCTGTGACTGGACAGGAGTATCGTTAGCCCCATTGCCGGTCATCGCCATGCCGGGAGCCACCCGACACTTATAGCCAACTGTTTCTCGCTCTTTGTTGGAAAGAACAAACCAAAGACCAAATTGATTTCTTTTTTCGGTGGTGTCTCGTTGTTTTCTTTCTGCATATCATGGCGCAGCCGCTAACGTGGCTTATGCTCATCACAAAGCAATGGGAATGTACTTGACGAATGGCTATTCGATTTTCAAGGAACTCGGGAGGCAAAGGAAAAGCCCCCTCACTTTTCATGGTAAAAAGCAAGGGGGCTGATAACCTGAAAAATCAATTTTCCAAAAGCTTTTTCAGTTTTTCAAGGATTCGCTGCTTTCGCTTATGAATCGCCACTTGTGAAATTTGATACTCCCGAGCTAAATCGCGCTCGGTCATTTCCAAATAGAATAACGAGATCAGCATTTGCAATTCTTCTTCCGAGAGAAGCGCAAGGCTTGTCCGCAGCTTGTCCAGCATAATCCGTTTTTCTACCTGTTCTACAATATCCGGTGCGTTGTCTACCAAAATATTAGTACCGTCTTTCTCATCTGTTGTGAGCATATCATAGGAAATATCGCCCCTGTCGATGGAACGACGGTTGATATACTGTTGCCGATTTTGTTCTTTGTAGAACGCCTGATATTCTTCAGGTGTTACTTCCATCAGCATACCGTGCAAGGGTAGGAATTTCCGGGCTTTATAGGACGGGTCAGCTTCCTCCCGGTGCAGCAATTCTTCATAGGTGATCTCTTTATAACCGTTGTCTGTTTTAATAAAGCATTTGGATTTGGCAAAGTCTTTTGCCATAGCAGTTTCCTCCGATCAATCTGAATTTCAAGGGAAATCCAGATGGTCGGAGGGCTGCGGCAGCCAACGCTAAAAGCAGGCTTGTCCTGCGTTCTGACAAAAAGCGACACAAAAAAATCCGCAAAGGCAGTCAAGCCATTGCGGATAAAGGAAAAACCAATTCTATTATGTAGAGATTTGGGTTCTACTTTTAGGGTATAAGGGGGCCATGAGCCGCTATGGATTTTTTTAACAGATCACCCTCGCGGCTGTGCGGTGCCATGTAGGTAATCGCTGCTTCGGATAAGCAGCAGAGTGGTCACAGCAGACCAGCACATAAAAATCCCTCCAAACTCAAAACGGGTTTGGAGGGATTCTAATAGGCATGACGAAACAGCCCGCCAAAGCTCCGTTTTTTTATTAGGCGGGCTTGTTCCAGTATTAAATAAAAAGCGCCGATGATCCGTGAGAAATCTCACAAATACATCGGCTCTGCGTCTATGCGTCTGGCTCTTTGATGACGGTTATATGTAATTCTTTAGCATTAATTAAAGTTTCTTGTTTGCACTTCGGGCAGTAGAGGGGATAGTTTATTAAAACTGTATCCCCTCGAATTCTGTTGCGACTTTTACTGCCACAAACCGGGCAGAGTATCCAGTGCGTTTCCTGCATAATAGTCCCTCTCAATTTATTCGAATTATGCCTGTTTCAAAAATATGGAGAAGGTGCTTCCGTTTTCATCGGACGCCACCTTGATATATCCATGCTGTTTCATTGAAAAGTGTTCAACAACCCTTGTTTATTCTTTTTGGGTATTCGGATACCGCTATCGGATATATCCAGCCGCAGAAAGGACGAAATTCTGCTTTCACTTTTCTATAACGGGCAATCTTGCTCCTATTCTGCAAAGCAATTCATTACTGATACTGCCGGTTTGATCTGCGACGACGGGAGCTGCCAATTCACTTTCTGCTTTTGCTTCAATGAATGTTGCGACATCACCGACTACAATATCTTCCGCTTCCGTAATGTCTACTGCAAGCTGATCCATGCAGATTCGCCCAATAATAGGGACAATATATTGCCTGATTCGTATCCTGCCATTCCCGCAGGATAAATTTCTCGGAATTCCATCGGCATACCCAATAGGGATGATGGCAATTCGGCTGTCCTTTTGTGCAGTAAACGTCCTGCCATACCCAACACTATCCCCTTTGGGAACAGCGCGTATTAGTATGACTTCTGATTTTAGAGAAAGAACTGGGCGCAAATCCAATTTACGGACAGTTTCATCATGTGGAGAACTGAGAACTCCATACAAGGCGACACCCGTTCGAACATAGTCACATTGCAGTTGAGGGTAATTGAAAAAGCCATAGCTACTTTGAATGTGCAGCTTCGGTACGATTATGCCACGATTTCGCAACGCGTCAATTAAACTGTAAAAACGGTTAATCTGTTCGCAGGTGAATGCAACATCATTGGCTTCTAAACTATCAGAACAGCATAGATGTGTATAGATTCCACAGACCGTTATATGCTTCAGGGAAAATACCTTTTCAACATCTGTCAAGTCATCGCTGGATATCCCCAACCTGTGCATACCCGTATCTATTTTGAGATGGGCTTTTATAGAAACACCCTGCTTATTCAAGGCGATGGCATAGTCATAGCTAATCAGTGTTTGAATCAGGTCATATTTTTTCAGTTCTGCTGCCCGCCAAATAGCGGTATACCCAAGAATCAGAATTTCTCCTCGAATACCATATTTTCTTAAACGAATCCCCTCATCAATGGTAGCGACAGCAAAGGCTTTTACTCCAATTTTTTCAAGACAGGTAGAAATCTCAAACGCTCTATGCCCATATGCCTCCGCTTTGACAACTGCCATCAGTTGGCATTTGGGGGGCATGGCCTTTTTTAAGACTTTTGCATTGTGAGCTAAATTTTTTAGATCAACCTCTATCCATGCCCTATCTGTATTGGAAACAGGTTTTTTGTTTTTCCTCGAAATGTCCTCTAAAAGTGCAGTTGCTACTATGCTAACTGCGACAGATGTAAAGCAAACCATCAAAAAATGCAGCATACTGTTTTCAATCAACAAATTCTGCAAGTGAGCAACCTTTGCAAGTAAGCGTACTGCTATAATCATCATGGGGTGTATAATATAAATACAGAGAGATAGCGTTCTCATCCATACAAGGCGCTTCCCCTGAAAATGTAAAATTGCGTGGAACAGAAAATACATACAGGGCAACAAAAACACATACATACTATCGTGGCGTTGTAAGTCTAAATAATGCAGCAGCATAGCTTCCGCTAACATTAACGCGAAACTGATACCACAGCCCAAAAAGCTATTTCGGAAAGAAATCTTATGATGTGTATCTGCTATGAAACCACCCAAGATAAAAAATAAGGGGGCAAAGAAAACGCCATTTCTTGTGTAGTCGGATACTTGAAAGACAAACTGATAAAAGCTGTTTAAGCCAGAGATTTTTTCGGTGATTCCATAATAGCTATCTCCAAACAAGCCGATCAGATAAAGGATAGATGACATTATCAGCGCTCGTTTATAATCAAAGTGCTTTACAAGATACCAAGCAATCCATGCTCCAAAAATCGAGGCCGGTAGATACCATAGGTGATAGATTGTTCCGTCAAAAAACAGATCCTTCAAAATATTCGGGATAAGGTTATCGCTGTTAAAATAACCGTTGTATATATTGACTGGTATGTAAATGAGTATAGCAATTCCATAAATACACGCAGTCTTGTTTACAAACTTTTTCAGTTTGTCGTTGTCCCGGGAATATCTCGAAATCAAAAAAAATCCGGAAGTCATAAAGAAAAAAGGGACAGCAACACGCGCCACAATCCGGGTCAGGATAAAATCGCCTGTTGCGCTGAAAGAAGCTAACGGTGAGGTATGGATTGTTATAATCAAAATAGCGGCAATCAGGCGGAAGAAATCAATGCCTGTGTAATTTTTATATTTGCCCATTGACTTTCCTCCTGATCGTTATAATAAAGCCATCGACATTATTACCGGAAATTTGATAAGCAGATTGTTCCGGTATAATTATCGTTGTTTCGCTTTTTAGAGCCGGGACATAGTACACCTCAATCGCTGTATTCTGTTCCTGTGAGTACAGTAGCCGGTCATCTTCCCGGTAGGATTTGATAAAGTTGACGTATTCCTCGAGCGTAATGCTGTGTTCTATCATGATTCTTGAATGGGGATACCCTACATACCGAAAATGCCACGGTTCATGTGCAATCCCAGTAATGGTTTCTTTCTCCTTGGGATAGCGTTCTACAAATCCAAAATCAGGCGTTACTTTTCGGAAATCACCGCAAATTCCCTCATAAGGAAAATTAGGACGGATAAAATCAATTTTCTTCTGATTCTGTCCAAGGTCGATAGCTAACCCGGTTTGATGTTCGCTATGACCGGGCAAGGCAACAAACTGATTGGTAAATGCTTCTCCGTTATCTCTCAAAGAATTTTGATAAATTGCAATCTGCTCTTTCATAGAGCGGTAGCCGCTTACCGGAACAATCTCTTTGCCTGCCATGATTTTAGATAGAATCTTTTGCAAGGCGCTGGCAGCTTCGCTCCGCAGGAGGACATTGGGAAAATACGAATCTACGGTTGTCAAATTTCCATTGTCCATGCATTTAATTGGGTATTGTGCATTTATAAGCACCAGATTCCCACAATAAACCTTTTCTCTTTTAAGTGTTATTTTCATGGCGCAATATATAATCCGATCAGCCTGTCCAGCATTTTAGCAAAAGATAGGCCAATCCCTTTCATCATATTCGGGTAGCGGCTGTGGGAAGTCAGGCCGGGTATGGTATTCACTTCATTAAAAACAATATTTCCGTTTGCAGATAGAAATAAATCCACACGAGCAAAGCCGGAACAACCCAATGCTTTGTAAATCCGGAGGGCTGTATCCTGTATCTTTTTTTCTGTTGCAGCGTCAATCCGTGCTGGCATATGGATTTGAGAAGTTTTCAACGTGTATTTCTCCGTATAATCAAAGAAACCGCTTAACAGTTCGATTTCGTCCACACGCCCCACCGTCAGTACGTCGTTTCCGAGAATCGCACAGCCTACTTCAAAACCATCGATTGCTTCTTCTACAATTACTTCTGTATCGTGTTCAAACGCCAACGCTATCGCCGCAGAAAGCTTTTCCTTTTCGGTTACCTTTGTAATTCCAAAGGAGGAACCTGCTCTAACCGGCTTTACAAAAAGGGGGTAGGTTAGGTTTAACGCAATCTCCTTTATTGCGTTTTCTTGCTCAAAACGATTGAAAGTGACCGATTTAGGCACAGATATTCCCTCAAGACTTACCAGCTTATGCGCTCTACTCTTATCCATACAAAGGGCAGAAGAAAGGGTATTGCATCCCACAATCGGGATTCCCGCTAGTTCAAACAATCCTTGTAATGTACCGTCCTCTCCATTCTTACCATGAAGTACCGGAAATACCAAATCAACTCCAATTAAGGTACATTGATTTTGGGAAAATTCGAAAAATCCCTTTTGAGAACAGTTTTGCGATACGATAACAGGGCAGTTTTCGGCGCTATTTTCAAACCAAGTATTGTTTGCAATGCTTTCATATTTTCCTGTATAGTGAAACCAGTCGCCTGCTCGATTGATTCCGATTGGTAAAATATCGAATCTTTCTGAATTGATATTTTTAAGGACGGCAGTTGCCGATTGTAAGGAAACTTCATATTCGGTAGAATTTCCACCGAAAATTACAGCGATTTTTTGCTTTTTCATTTTATAGCCTCCTTTTGGGCCATATCCGAAAAGCAGCATAATATTTGCTAAAAGCTATATGGCCGAAATAGATCAAGTTGTACTTTTAATCCAGCGATTTCACTTCGATGTTATCAGGCAGGGAGTAAGAAATCTCGCACTGGTTGGTATACAGTTCTCTTTGCGTATGCTCGCCAGTCTCCTGATCGGTTTCCTCACGGCAGACAACAGAAACCTGATAGATTTTTTCATTCCGTTTTATATAGGAAACAGATGAATTAAAGACGGTATACTCTGTATTTACCGGGCGTTGCGATAAAATTTCCCCGTACATATAGTTGTCGTCAAAGTGAATGGCAATTTGAAAGGTGTTATCCGTATCATTCCGGACTTTTAAGTCCAACCAGCCTTCGCTAACAGTAGCGTCCGTTCCACACGGTAGATCTTCTGTTGTAGATGGGAAAGATTCAGCAGCGTGTCCGTGCCTTTCCACAATGGTCATTGGGGTGTGTAAAAACAACCAAAACAGCATATTGCTTAATTGGCATAAGCCCCCGCCGTAAGAGCCAACAATTTTTCCATTCACTAAATTCAAACCATCTTTATACCGTGTATAACGGTCAGCATGACGAGTGAGCCAGAAAAAAGAAAATGTTTCATTGGGAGCAATCACAAGTTTATCCATTGTTTTTGCGGCTAATTGCAGATTGTGTACCTTGTTATACTGAAACTGAATATCAAAGCCACTGTTCTCATTTACCATCAACGCAGAGGTTTCAAATACCACGTTTGGAAAAAGGCTTTCTGAAATTTTATCTGCATACACATTCTTATCAAATTTCATTTTCAGATAGCAGCATTGCTTTTTTTGCCATCTGCGAAGTGGTAGCAGGAACGGAAACATCTCCGTTAGTCTCTTCCTTGCCATTACTATCGCCCCTTTGGAATATACGCAAAACAAAAACACTCTTGCTTTGGCACAATTATTGTACCAATAACAAGAGTGTTATTTATCTGTTTGCTCCCAAGGTATTCTACTGTTTTTCTACGGAAATTCTTACGATTTTCCTACGAGGCGGGCAACGTAACGGTAAACTCGATCAAATCATTTTCGCTGCTGGCAGTAATCGTGCCGTGATGAAGTTCAATGATTCGTTTAGATATGGCAAGCCCCAAACCAGCTCCACCGCTGCTTGTGCTTCGGGATATATCCAACCTATAGAATTGTTCAAAGATACGTTCCAGATTTTCTTTTGAAATCGTATCGCCATGATTGATGAATTTAATCACTACATCATCATTTTGCCGAACAACTGTAACGTTGACTTCTGTATCCGGATAACTATAAATGACAGCATTTCGCAAGAGATTATCGAATGCGCGCTGGATTTTGTTAGCGTCACAGCGCAACATCAGATCGTCGGGAATTTGCAAATTACAGGTCAGATTTTTCTCTTTCAGCATGGGCTTGAATTCATAGGCAAGCTGTTCCAATAAACGCGTCAAATTAATTTTGCTATATTGCAGTGAAATATCGGTCAGATTAAACCGCGCAATATCGAAAAATTCATTGATTAAATCTTCCAGCCGCTCTGCCTTTTCTAAAGAGATCGAAAGATATCTCTCCTGTAAATCTTCCGAAATGTGCCGCTCATCCCGAAGCAAATTTAAGTAGCCGATGACAGAAGCGAGCGGTGTTTTCAAATCATGAGCAAGGTATAAAATCAGATCGTTCTTTCTGGCCGTTTCCTCCTTAAGAATCTGCTCATGGCTTCTCATCTGTGCTTTGATTTCAGACATTTGTGTTGCGATATCTCCGTAATTTTCTGGGAAAATATCTGCTGCGTCTTTTTCTGAAAGAATATAATCATGCAGCAGTTTCCCAATTTCTTTTGTGTTTTTTCTTACTCTGGACTTGGCGTATAGATGAGATACCAATATAACAACAAGCATACCGATAAAGAGAATAGCTATTACTACAACAAAAAGCAGTTGTTTTAACATATCCCAGTTTGGCCGGTGAATAATACCTACTTTTCCCACATCGGGAATATACTCCTCATAGGTTGTCATATAGTTGTTTTCAAACCAGTCTACAATCATTCCGTTTAAGACAATATCAAAAAACCAAAAGATTATGATGACGGCCAGAATGATGCCCAAGGAAATTGTAATAATGCGGAGCGGCCTTTTTGATTTACTACTCGATTTCATATCCAACCCCCCAGACGGTTTTAATAAATTTAGGCTTTTTAGCTGGCTCATTCATTTTTTCCCTGAGTCGCCCAATATGTGCCATCACGGTATTGTTATTGTTCAAATACTTTTCCTTCCACACAGCTTCGAACAGTTCTTCTGACGGTACGACCTTTCCCTGATGTTCGCATAAATACCAAAGAATCGAAAACTCTATGGGCGTCAACTGCAATTCTTTTCCAAATAAAAAGCACTTATGACTATCCTTGTTGATGATCAATCCTCTAATATCATACTCGCTCTTTTCGGCAGGCTGAATCTGTGCAGGATTATTGTACCGTTGATAACGCCTCAACTGCGTTTTCACTCGCGCAACAACTTCTAAAGGATTAAAAGGCTTGGTAATGTAGTCATCAGCACCGATGGTAAGCCCCATTATTTTTTCTCCATCTTCAACTTTGGCTGTCAGCATGATAACCGGAAAGTAGAATTTTTCCCGGATCTTCTGGCAGATACGAAACCCGTCAATATCAGGAAGCATAATGTCCAGTATGGCCAAGTCGATCTCTGTTTCTTCGACACATTTCAAAGCGTCGGTGCCATTATAGAATTTATATACAGTATAGTTTTCATTTTTTAGATAGACCTCGAGTAAATCGGCTATCTCTCTTTCATCATCTACTACTAAAATTTTTTCGCTCATTTTATTGCTCCTTATGTTCAGGTACAGCTTCCATAATATCGCCAAAATCGCATTGCAGATACTCGCATATATTCAGCAGAACAGGAAGTGTAACATTTTGATTTTTACTGAGTTTGGCAAATGTACTTTTACTTGCTCCAACTGCTTCTCGTAATTGGCTCTTTTTCATTTCTTTGTCTATCAGTAATTTCCAAAGCTTATTATAGCTGACCCTCATATCCACGTCTCCGATCAAATGTAGTGATTGCATTATAGCACATTATAACCATTTACGCAATCGTTTAGTCTGCATTTCAAGACTTTTGGTTTATAAACTATGTACGAAGCCGCCTGTTTTCACAAGCGGCTTGCTTCTTTTTTGGCTGGTTAATAAGCTGGTACACCGTGCCCGTAAATCTCATAGTACCCAACGGGAGAGCAATTCTGGCGGCATTCGTCGCCAGAATTGCTCTCGATGGTGTAGAAGCGCCCATTCTCGACCTTTTGAACAATGCGCCCACATGGTCGGATAAGCCCCTTTGCTCGCTTTTATTAGACCGGCCAAAAAGAGACTCCCACTTTTCATGGTGAAAAGTGGGAGTCGATAACCTGAAAAATCAATTTTCTAAAAGCTTTTTCAGTTTTTCAAGGATTCGCTGCTTTCGCTTATGAATCGCCACTTGTGAAATTTGATACTCCCGAGCTAAATCGCGCTCGGTCATTTCCAAATAGAATAACGAGATCAGCATTTGCAATTCTTCTTCCGAGAGAAGCGCAAGGCTTGTCCGCAGCTTGTCCAGCATAATCCGTTTTTCTACCTGTTCTACAATATCCGGTGCGTTGTCTACCAAAATATTAGTACCGTCTTTCTCATCTGTTGTGAGCATATCATAGGAAATATCGCCCCTGTCGATGGAACGACGGTTGATATACTGTTGCCGATTTTGTTCTTTGTAGAACGCCTGATATTCTTCAGGTGTTACTTCCATCAGCATACCGTGCAAGGGTAGGAATTTCCGGGCTTTATAGGACGGGTCAGCTTCCTCCCGGTGCAGCAATTCTTCATAGGTGATCTCTTTATAACCGTTGTCTGTTTTAATAAAGCATTTGGATTTGGCAAAGTCTTTTGCCATAGCAGTTTCCTCCGATCAATCTGAATTTCAAGGGAAATCCAGATGGTCGGAGGGCTGCGGCAGCCAACGCTAAAAGCAGGCTTGTCCTGCGTTCTGACAAAAAGCGACACAAAAAAATCCGCAAAGGCAGTCAAGCCATTGCGGATAAAGGAAAAACCAATTCTATTATGTAGAGATTTGGGTTCTACTTTTAGGGTATAAGGGGGCCATGAGCCGCTATGGATTTTTTTAACAGATCACCCTCGCGGCTGTGCGGTGCCATGTAGGTAATCGCTGCTTCGGATAAGCAGCAGAGTGGTCACAGCAGACCAGCACATAAAAATCCCTCCAAACTCAAAACGGGTTTGGAGGGCTATGTATAGGCATGACAATACAGCCCGCCAAAGCTCCGTTTTTTTTATTTGGCGGACTATCCAAATTAGAGCGAAAGAATGAGCCGGTGATCCGTGAGAAATCTCACGGGTTCATCGGCTCTGCGTCTGTGCGTCTGGCCTTTCGACGACGGTTATTCTTAAATCCTTTGCAGCAATCAGGGTTTCCTGCTTGCATTTTGGACAGTAGAGGGGATAATTCAGCAACAGTGTATCTTCCCGGATTCTGTTGCGTGTTTTACCACCGCAGGCGGGGCATAATATCCACTTTTCAGTTTCCATTGGCATACCTCCTCCAAATAGAGATTTTATATCCTGTCATAAGAGATTTTGCATCGTTTAAGGAGAAACAAAATCTCCATATAATAGATGTAATAATTCTCAATCATAGGCGGTGAATAAAATGAAAGACACATTTGACTTTATGGCGTTAGGGCAGGCCATTAAAAAAGCTCGTGAAGCAAAGGGGATGACAAGGGAGCAGTTAGCGGAAATCCTTGGTGTTGCCCCAAGACATTTACAGTCCATAGAGAACGAAGGGCAATACCCGAGTTTTCCGCTATTTGCCCGTCTTGTTACGATGTTCAACATATCAGCCGATCAATATCTGTTTACGGAAGGGCAGGCTGAAAAAACATCTTTACGTCGGCAGATTGATTCCATCCTCGACACCTTTGAGGACAAGGAACTCATAATTATTGAGGGTACTGCAAAAGGCATATGTAGAGCGAAAGAGTCAATGGAGTAATCCGTTGGCTCTTTTACTCTGTTTAGATGTGTTTTCTTTTGTAGTGTGGGGAACAACCGCAAATATCAGTCTTGAAACAACGATTTCAATTTCGCAAAGCTTTCCTCACTGATAACGTGTTCCAGCTTGCAAGCGTCCTTTTTCGCAATGTCCTCCGGCACTCCTGCTTCGATAAGCTGCTTGGTGAAAAACAGGTGTTTCTCATAAACCTGTTTTGCGATTTTTTGACCGTTCTGCGTTAGGGAAAGCGTACCATCAGCCTCTTTCAGAAGGTAGCCCATCTTTGATAATTCCTTAACTGCCCGGCTTACAGAAGGTTTTGTAACCCCCAAATGTACAGCTATATCAACGCTACGAACACTACTGCACTTTTGTTGGAGGATAAATACAGCTTCAAGGTAATCCTCCATAGATGACGTCAAGGCCAATGGCGCACCTCCTTTCTAATGCCCGACAACAAAAATTTTTATCCCTATCAAAATAAGGATTATGCCTCCTAAAATTCCAGACTGTTTTTCGAAACGACTACCAAATATAGAGCCGATTTTTACTCCTATGCAAGAAAATAAAAAGGCAATGAAACCGATAAGCAAAACAGCTATAATTATATTTACTTCCAACGCCGCAAAGGTAACACCAACCGCAAAAGCGTCGATGCTCGTAGCAACAGCCGCAGGTAACATCACTTTTACCGATAAAGAAGCACTTTCCTCTTTATCTGTTTCTCGGATTGTTTCTCGGATCATATTTAGCCCGATTAAAACCAATAAGATTAGAGAAACAATTTTAGATACAGAAGTAATATAATGACTAATAGTCTCTCCGCATAAAAAACCAAGGAAGGGCATGAATGTTTGGAAACTTCCGAAATAGAGGCCGGTTATTATGCAAATCTTTTTACACTCTCCGTTAGCTGCTAATCCCTTTCCGATAGCAACAGCAAGTGCGTCCATTGCCAGCCCTATCGCTATAAAAAGCAAATCCCAAAAACTCATTCATGCCCCTCCTGCAAATACGTTTATACCGCTATACCGCCCATCCAAGACTTTCTTGTTGGATATGGAACAATTTTTGATATAATCCCTTCTCGCGCATTAGTTCCTCATGCGTTCCTTGTTCTACGAGTTTTCCCTCATCCAATACAAGAATCTGGTCGGCGTCAACTACGGTGCGGAGCCGATGGGCAATCATAATTACAGTTTTACCTTCAACTAATTTAGCAATAGCCTTTTGGACAAGAACTTCATTCTCAGGATCAAGGGACGCAGTTGCTTCGTCCAAAAGAATAATGGGTGCATTCTTAAGTAGCGCACGAGCGATGGATATTCTCTGACGCTCACCACCGGAAAGTGTGCTTCCATTTTCTCCAAGTATAGTCTGATAAGCGTCTGGCATTTCACGGACGAACTCATCGCAGTAAGCGGCTTTTGCCGCAGCAATTACTTGTTCGTCAGTAGCATTCGGATTTCCAAGCCTAATATTGTTCATTACCGTATCATTAAAAAGCGTCACATCTTGAAATACAAAAGACATATAGGACATTAGGCATTCCGGTTCCATTGTTTTTACGTCTTTTCCACCTACCTTGATTTCACCTTTTTGAACATCCCAAAAACGAGCTATTAGCTTAGAAATCGTGCTTTTGCCACTACCGGATGGGCCTACCAGCGCAGTAACACTGCCTTGAGGAATTTTGCAGGATACATCCTTAATTACCTCATCTTTATTGTAAGCGAAAGATACATGGGAAAGTTCAATATCGCAGTTTGGTACGGTTTTTCCCTCCCCTGCCATAGTTGGCGTAGTTAGGAGGGTACGCATACGGTTCGTTACCACATTCAAATTCAGCAGAGAGGAAAGGTTGGCAAGGATTGCAAGGATTGGGCCATAAATTCTTGTTACCATCAATAAAAACATCAATAGCGGGAGCAACTCAATTTGTCCGTTTGTTAATAGCAATGCACCGACAAAAATAGTAATGCCAATTCCTGCCTGCAAAATCATACTTGCACTTGACATAAAAACGCCCACAGCCATTTCAACTTTCACAGCAATCTTTTTCATTGCGAGAAGAGCTTTATTCAAAGTTTTGAAGTGGGCACCGCTTAGTCCACAGGATTTAATAATTTTCATGCCTTCCAAGTATTCTTGTACTTGATCGGACGCTTCCAATTTAGCGTCAACCTGCTTTTCAAATAACTTTTGCTGATGTTTGCGGCTCAGCCAGATAATCAAAAAAGCTATCGGTACTGTACAGAATACACATAAGGCAAGTCGCCAATCAAAAAAGGCGAGCAAAATACAGGTCAGGGTTACTGTAATACCATTCGCAATCAAAGGCGGAATTGTACTACTTAGCAGAGATTCCATACTACTACAATCTGCCATCATATTAGTAGTAAGCTCCGAAAGGTCTTTCGTATTAAAAAAACTCATAGGTAGCTTTCGAAGATGTTCTGCTATTCTTAAACGAGTAGTGTTTGATTCTTTATAAGACGCAATGTAAGTCTTGCGATAATCATTTTTTGCTGCCAGAAATACTAAAATTGCAGATATAATACCTGCTCCCCAAAGAAGCCAAATGTGATTCCATTGAATCTCTCCACCGGAGACAAATGGTGTTAAGATTTCACTAAAGATCATAACGGTTACACAGAAAGGAAGAAGCATAGCCAGATTTGTCAATGTGCAAGCAAATATAGCCTTTTTCAAATCTGCATAACCTTTATCTGATAAAAAGAGAGCTTTTTGTAGTTTGCTCATAGTTACACCGCCTTTCCGCCGATTTTCCAATCAATTGCTTCCGTATAATGATTCCACATATGCGAGTATCTTCCACCAGCAGCAACTAATTCATCATGCTTTCCTTCTTCCACTAAATGGCCCTTTTCCATTACAATGATATTGTCAGCATTGCGAATCGTGGAAAGGCGATGTGCAATGATAATAACTGTTTTTCCCTGCATTAATTTTTCAAACGCTTTTTGAATGAGATACTCATTTTCAGGATCACTAAACGCAGTTGCTTCATCAAGTACGATAATTGGTGAATCCTTAATAATAGCCCGTGCAATCGCAATTCTTTGACGTTCACCACCGGACAGATGAATTCCTTTAGTGCCTACTACTGTATGATAGCCTTCTGGCAATTTAGATATAAATTCATGGCACTGTGCTGCTTTCGCAGCAGCAACAACTTGCTCTTCGCTGGCTTGCGGATTACCCATGCGGATATTATCCAAAATACTCTGTTTGAACAAGAAAATATCTTGAAAAACAAAGCTAACATGACGCATTAAGGATTTCTCCGACATATCACGGATATCCACACCGCCTATCGTGATATTACCGGAAGATACATCCCAAAATCGGGAAATTAAATTTGCAATCGTGCTCTTACCACCACCAGACGGGCCGACGATTGCTGTAATCTGCCCTTGCTTTGCCGTAAATGAAACATTTTCAAGAGCTTTTTCATTTACCTTACCAGTATAAGAGAAGCTGACATCATTAAATGCGATGTCATCATTAGCTGGCATTTGTGGATGATCGGTTTCCGGCATTTCTGGAATATTTAGAATTTCATCCATTCTGGCTACATTACCGTTGATCTGCATGAAAGATTCTGAAATATACATGATTTTGTTGAGTACACCCGCAATAGCTGGAACAAAAAGCAAATAGAAAATGAAACTCATTGCAAACCCTGCAAAATCCGAGGTGCTTGATCCAATAAGTATTCCAACCGGAATTAAGATCAAATAAATATTGTTAATGATTGTAGTAAACGCAGGCATACAATTTTGCCATCCGAGCGAGAACTTTAATACCCACTCCGTATACCCACTGATAGCGTCTTTCAACTTCTTGAAAGATGAAGCAGTTTGATTAAATGCTTTTACAACAGGCATACCACGGACGTACTCAACCGAAGCATTATTCATTTCCTCTAAGGCAGTTTGATATTTTCCCATGTTTTCTTTCATTTCACCACTGCCATATCCAATGAATTCAGCAATAAAAGCAAGAATAATCCCAACAAGAGAAGCAAGGCCGAAACGCCAATCCACAGTAAACAATATAATTACCATTACGATAGGCGCGGTTACTGAAGCAACAAAATCTGGGAATTGATGTGCGATAAAGCCTTCCACACTTTCAATGTTTTCATCCATTATCTTCCGCAAGCGACCGCTACCAATGGTGAGATGATAACCCAATGGGATTTTTGTAATGTGGTCAGCAAATAAAACCTTCAGCTCATAAAGGGTTCCAAACGCCGCTATGTGAGAACTGAAAATAGCCAGAAAATATAGCAGTATATTTGCCACTATTCCGGCCAATGCCAGCCAACCATAATTTAACACGGCACTCATATCCAGTTGCCCAAGATTTGGATATACACCGATAATGGTGCGAATCATAAAATACACCGCTATGTACGGAATAAACGAAGCAATAGCTGCCAAAGAGGAGAGGATTGCTGACGAGAATATCAATCCTTTCCGGTCTGAAGCTAATTCCATACAACGGGCTAATCCACTTTTTGGCTTAGACTGTTTTGACTTTGTGTTTGCCATAGCACAAGCCCTCCTTAAAAAAATAGTTGGCGAAGTTAGTATCAGCTAACCTCACCAACTATTTTATCAATTTTACTTTGGGGCTTCTACTCCATATCTCTGTTACAAGTCCAAAAATGGCCCAAAAATACCATGATGTTATTGGGCGTTGGACAATCAGCCTTTTATACAATACCAGCTTTTTGAAAATGCTTTTTGAATACGCCTTTTGCAATAAGTGCACCGATAATACCGGCCACAAATGTAACAATTGCAATGATAGCTACCATTGTACTGTTCATAAAGCTGTGTAATTCGGTAAGATATTCTGCACTTACTCCATTTGATGTTGACATATCATCTACATATCCAGACATTATGACCATAGGGAGATATGTACCAAGAGCAAAGAACATCATATATACAGAATAGCCGATGGTATTCAGCCAAAAACTTTTGTAGTGGCCAATTCGTGCAAGTAATTCAGCGATAATCGCTCCAGCAATAAATCCAACGGCCACCGCCCATCCTGCTCCGATCAAAAATTCAATCAATCCGATTACCACACCACTCAAAAGAATGCTCCACGCTTTCGGTACCTTTGCCCGCATAAGCATATAGATAATGCCTCCGGGAAGTGCAGCGATTGCGCTGCCAAAAGCAAAGGTTACAACAGTCGCAGCGGAAGCGAAAATACAAACCATCACCACCGCAAAGAACAGCACCGTAAAAATGCCAAGTGTAATGAAATCCTTTGCCTTCATTTTGTCGGATGTTCCGACAGATTTTGCTTGGTCGTTCATAAGACAAGACCCCTTTCCTTAATGATTTTTATAACTAAGATGAAGAACGTCCCTCAATCCGAATGATTCGGGTACAAACCTTCATCAGTAGTTCATTGTCATGCGAGATGACTAAAATAGCCTTTCCTCGTTGCGATAATGTACGCAATATCTTTGCGACACTTTCCATGTTTTTATAGTCGAGTCCACTGGTAGGCTCATCGAAAATAATTACCTCTGAATCACGGAGGGCTGCTACACCGATTGCAGTACGTTGTTTTTGTCCGCCGGACAAAGACATAGGATGACGATCTTTATAAATTGATAGATTTAATTCATCCAAAATATCATCTATCATCCTTTCTTCTCTTTCTTTGCGATCCGACAAAGCAAGTTTTAACTCTTGATAGACACTATCTGTAAAAAGCTGATAATCAGGATCTTGCATAACGAGATATGCCTTTTTTATACGCTTATTATAAGGCGTTTTGTTCCCAGAAAAAAAGATTTCACCCTGTAATGCTTTTTGCAGACCACATACTGTGCGAGCCAAGGTTGTCTTTCCACAACCATTCTTACCTACGATTCCTACGATTTCTCCACAATAGACGGAAAAATTCAAATGCTCGACTATTGCTTCGCCTTTTTCATATCCAATGGATAATTCGTTAACTTCAATAGCAGGAACATCATTTCTTTGGGGAGTTTCCTCTGATAAAGACAACTTTGTTGGCGTATAGCTTCTAAGTCCTAAAGCTTTTATCTGTTCCGAAGATAATTGTTGAAATTCTTTTGCAGTCCAAACTTTTTTCATCTTTCCCAATTCCATGAGGACAATACGATCTGCTATACCATTTAAGAAATACAAGCGATGTTCAGATACAATGATAGTTTTTCCTTGAGCCTTAATCAAAAGCAGCAACCGTCGCAACTCTTGAATTGCGTCTGGGTCAAGATTGGAAGATGGTTCGTCTAAAACGAAGATATCAGGATTCAAGGCATATACACTTGCAAAGGCAATAGTTTGCTTCTGACCACCAGATAAATCAAATAGATTCCGATTCTGAAGCTTCTCGATATGAAGTTCCTGAATTGTTTGTTGATAGCGTTGCAGCATAGTTTGATATGGAATTCCTTTGTTTTCCATCCCAAACACAATTTCGCTATCTGTATCCAAACTAAAAAACTGGCTTCGAGGATTTTGAAAAACGGAGCCGATTTTATCGGATAAATCATGGGGTTGGATTGTGGTGGTATCCACTCCATCAATGCTGATTTTTCCTTTTAGTTCTCCTTCATAAAAGTGAGGAATTAAGGTGTTAATCAGTCTGGTTACACACGTCTTTCCACATCCCGACTCTCCTGTTAGGACAACACATTCGCCTTTAGAAATTTGCAATGTAAAATCCTGTAGATTTTCTTTTTCTGCCCCGGAATACTGGAAAGATACATGGTCAATTTCGATCATCTCTATATCCTCCCGTATATTTGATACTTAAAGTAAAACAAAACAATAAAGACCGCAATAAAAACAAGCAGTACGATAATATCTTTTTTATGTACCTTTAGATGAATAAAAGAAGTACGTTGTGCTGGATTGTCTATTCCTCGTGTGACTGCTGAAGCAGATAATTCTTCCGCAATAGACGCAGAACGCATTACAATGGGAACTGCCATTGCTTCTAACAGCAACAGTGGGCGTGTAAAAACATTTTTCCATGACACTTTAATTCCACGTAATTTCATAGCATCATAAATATTGTGAATTTCCTCGCTGAAAGTAGGGAAAAAGCGTAAGACCATAGCGAAAGTAATGGTGATGCTCCGAGGTATTTTCAAGGAATACATCGCAGCAATCAGTTCACTTACTTTGGTAGTGGCTATAAAGGTAGAAGCAAATAGCACTACTGGGATCATGACGCGAATAAATAAAGTGAAAACGGATAGGATTGTTTCAATCGCCTGCGGCAAATAAGAACAAAGCTGCTGTATAGCCGCAATGATTACATAAAAAACAATATACTTCAGAACAATTTTCTTTTGCCCCATCAAACAGGAAAGGAGACAAATAAAGCAAAAGCATACACTGCCCAGAATAAAATCTTTTAGTCCAAATACCATGAAGTTGATAAGGATAAATAAAAGCAGTTTTATCCGTGTATCTATCGTTAACAGAGTATCACCCCCTAAAATAAAAATGAGCCAGCAGGTTAGCTATAGCTAACCGCACTAACTCATTATACATAAAAGAACTTATCTTTTCTGCTCCATTCATTTTATAAACCGGAGAAAATAGCCCATTCTTGCTATCTATTTTTTCGATAATCCTTCGGAAGTACACCATATACCGATTGAAATGCTTTGGCAAACTTGCTTGCGTTACTATATCCAAGCTCCAGAGCTATATCGCCAATTTTAACCTGCCCATCAGTAAGCATTTGCGCGGCAAGATTCATTTTGTATTTTTTAAGGTGAGAATAGGGTGTATCACCGTAAATATGAGCAAAAATCATATGAAACACAGAAAGATTGAGGTGGGCGTTTTTTGCTAATCGTTCCAAAGACACTTTTTCATCTAAATGTGTAATCAGATATTCACGGATTGCTTTGGTTGACTGTATTTGCTTTTTATCAAAGTATTTGAAGTCATAACCGTTTAACTGTGTCAATTGATCCATGTAATACAGCAATTCAATAGCCTTTATTTTGAAATAGCCCATTGACTCCGCTTCATCAACTTCATATAGTTCTGAAAAAAGGTGTTGAAGTTTTGGCGGGGTTTCATTCACATACCATTTCTTTTCTATTCCCAAAGTTGTGCCAATCTTATCAAGATCAATAGAAATTGCTTTCATCATTTTCCGGGTTTCATCGGACAATGCTTGTTTATCAATTACAAGACTAACTCCAATGTATTTCTTCAGTGGAAAAGAGAAAGAAATTGGCAAATACTCCGTTCCTGCTACTCCAAAATAGCCCTCCGGCAAATAGGACACAGTATGGTTTAGAAATTCGCACTCGTATCTCCCAGAGCGACAATGAGTAATCTGAATAATATCTGAATTAAACTTCTTTGACACCATTGTTTCGTCTGTATTAAAATCTAAAAAACAAAGCTGTATACCTTCAAAAAGATTATAGTTTTTTACGATTCCACGGCCATTACAACCATAATCTACTACAATGCAATCAGGCGCTTGTGTTAATACTTTTGCTTGGCTACCATACCACTCTTGATTAAAGTTCATACTATTCATAAATAATCTCTCCTTGGTGAGTTAGCTTAAACTTACCTCATCCATAATATCACATCTTTGTTCCTTTTTCAAGAAAATAGCCCGTTTATTCTTCATGATATGTACTCAGCCGCCTGTTCTCACAAGCGGCTGGTTTCTTTTTTTGCTGGTTAATAAGCTGGTACACCGTACCCGTAAATCTCATAGTAGCCCACAGGATAACTATTTTGGCGGCACTCGTCGCCGGAATTGCCCTCTACCGTGTAGACGCGGCCATCCTCGACCTTTTGGACGATACCCACATGGTCGGGTAGCCCGTCCTGTCCGCTTTCATCATCCCAGTCAAAAAAGATGATGTCACCGGGACGCGGCTCGTAGCTGTTATCCTGCCAAAGCCCGCGCTCCTTGAACCAATCAGAGCCTTGAATACAGCCCGCGAACTTCGGGATAATACCGTTTTCGATATACCCGCATTCGTTCGCGCACCACGAAACGAAACACGCGCACCATTCAACACGCCCTGAAAAACCATACCACGACCAATAAGGTTCTCCGCCAATATTCCCGATCTGCGAAAGCGCCACCGAAACGATTTCCCCATCGCTGCCGGTAATCCCATACAACACGCTCGTCCACAGGGAATTGTTTTCGTCGGCCAGCAATTCGGCAAGCTGTTCTTTCTGATCCTCGCTGAAGCCATATTGCGCCGCCATCTCATCGGCAGTCTTGTGGCTGACGGTAATATACAGATAGGTTTGGGTAACGGTCACTTCTGTTTCCACGATATTCCCATTCCCGTCGTCGCTTTCCTGAATCACCGTTTCCGTTTTGGTATCGGTGCTGGAAGATATGGCGTTCATCTCCCAAAATATATCGGTAAGAATTTGTTTTTTAGAATCGTCCATCGTGGCGACTTCCTGCGCGTTGTCCGGGTCGTTGGTGGTTTTCACCGCATAAACCGCAAGCACCTCTTTCCAGACTGCGCGGGAGCCGGACATCTCCAGCACATCATAGGTGTGGGAAGCCTTGGCTTCGTCCAGTTTGTCTTGGTACTCGGTATTGATTTCCTGCACAACGCCCTGCATGGTCATGCCGCTTCCGCTGTCCTCACTGGAAAAGAAAATCCCAAAGCAGGAGCCGATAATCATGGCGATCAGGCAGATAATGATAATCACCAAAACAGCGATCCAGCCCCCGGCTGCAATGGCGGCAATCAGCGCCTTTGTCCCGGCGATGATCGCTTTCACCGCCAGCGCGATTGCCTTGGCAACAGCCTTTGCTGTAACTGCCGCAGCTTTAGCGGCAGCGCGGGCGGCATGAGCCGCAGCCCTTGCCGCCCGTGCGGTAGCCTGCGCTGTTTTCTGCGCTGCCTTTGCCGCCTGTTGGGTGGTCTTGATCGTGGTCTTGGCGGTGCGCTCTGCGGTTTTTACCGTTTTCCGTGCAGTCTTTACCGTCCCTTTAGCGGTGGATTTTGCAGTCTGCTTAATGGTTTTGCCGCCCCGGTCTACGGTTTTAATGGTTTTCTTGGCGTTGCCGGTGGTGCGCCGGATACTTTCAGCCGCCTTGCGCTGCGCCTGTTTTTTGGGCTGGTTGACTGCCCGTTTTTCAAAGAAATCCTTTGCTTTGGAAATATTCTCTTTGGTGGTCTTTACACCTTTGCGGCCTTGCCGGTCAAATTCACGCACAGCTTTCTGTGCTGAATCCAAACCACTGGAAACGCGGCCAGCCGCGTATTCTTCGGGCGAACCCTCCTGCGGCGCGGCGCTGTGTTCCGCTTTTTCCTTGGTACGGATATAGGCGTTTTTCATTCGCTGTGCGGCAGTAGCCGATTTGTCAATGGCTTTTACCGTCCCTTTGGCAACGTCCTTCACCTTAATATCCGGCATTTATCTCACCTCCAGTCTGCGCTGCGCTAATTCCTCCTTTAATGCGGAAAAGAAAGCACGGGTGCGAAGTTTTCCGCCCCGTGCTTCCCACTCCTTTTCAAACTCAAACCGCCATGCCAGTTCCCGGACAGAATAATCCTTGCGGAATTGCCGCCATGTGGATTCGTCCCACACTTGAAGCTGCTTCCATAAATCCGGAAAATGCTCGTATAGGCTTCTCAATCCTTTTAATCCCTGCAAGGGGCAGCACCAGCAGGAAACGCGGTCAAACAATTCATATAAACCACCCCAAGAAAAGCCCCGCTCATAGCAGTAGGCAAGGCAGTCCTGTTCCGTCATGCCCCATTCTACAAGCGGGTAGCGTTTTTCTTTTATTCGTTCCGTTTCATCGGCGGCAACGCCAACATATTCAATCAGGGTATACCTTTCTCGCAGCTTTTTCAGATAGTCGTTGATAATACGGATTTTCAGCATTCCTGTACACCATCGGTTACGCGGCCCCGGCCAGCTCATACCGTCGAATTGATCCAGCAACGGATTTTTTCGTTTCGGGTGATACTCAAAGAAGTAATACTCGAAATCGCGGGGCGCTTTTAGCCGGGTAATCTCTTTGCCGGTGTAATCCTCCAACCGATTTAGATGGTCGTACATCTGTGGGAATTCAAGCCCGGTGTCACAGTATAGAATTAAATCTACAGGCCGATTTTCTTCTAACAGCCGCAATAGCATAGCTGTCGAATCTTTCCCGCCCGAGAGAGAAACGATATATTTCTCAGGCTTCATTCCTGTCCACCTCCACCGGAGGGGAGGAAATCTTTTTTGCCACGACGACCATCCGCCCGTTGGTCTGCGAATATTCACAAGTGGAAAGCGTAATCAGCTTGTCGCCATACGCGGCGGAAGCGCCGGTATCGTATAGCGAAAGCTCCTTGCACTTGGCAACATACTCGTCAAAGGCGGCTTCGCTCTCCGCATTGACAAAATGGTAATACTTAAAGCCGGATTCTGAGTAGGCCACCGTCTTAAAGGCCGCAATTACCTCGTATTCGCCATAACCGCCCAGCGTGTCAAAATAAATCGTCTTATGCTCCCGGTAGAAATCCTCGTCCGCATATTTGCACAGGTCGGAAAACATACTGCCATTGTTCATGTGATGTCCGTAAAGCACCATATTGTCGGAAATATCCGCGTCGCAGTTTTCCGCCGCGTAGGGAACGCCATAGTTGCTATACGATTTGTCAAAAGCGTGTTTCAGGTAGAAATCGGGGTCGTCCTTGGTCTGCATGACGGGATAATCAATCCGTGTTCCGGGAATGGAAATCCAGCCGATCAGGTCGTCGTTCTGTGCGAACACCTCCGCATACTTTTCAAAGGCGGTCATTTCCGGCTCTGCGGCTTCCGCGTTTTCCGGCTCCTCTGGCGCGGAATCTTCGACGACCAGCGCGGCCACCTGTTCAAAGGCTTCGGCGCTCTGCTTCTGGTCGTGGTATTCCCGGAACAGCATAATGCCGGAGAAAAGGAAAAGGGCGGCGCAAAACGCCGCCCCCGCAATCATCAATTTTCTTTTCATGGATATAGCCCTCCTGCTTTACCGCGCCTGTTCCTTGGAAACGGGCACTTTGGCTTTTTCAGAATGTTCGGTTTTAAGCTGGCGCAGTTCGGATTTGACCGATTGTTTCTGCTCCTCCGGCTCCTTGCCGCGCTGCGCCTTTTCCATCAGCTTATCCGCACCGCGCGCCATTTTGGAAAACGCAGTGCCGCAGGATTCAAGAACGCCCCGCAGCTTGGCAAGCACGCCTTTATTTGCTTCCAGAATCCCGTTTTGCTTCGCCGGTCTGCCCAAAAAGGCGCGTCCGGCGTTTTTCATGTGGCCGCCCACTTCGTGAAGTTCCCCGCGGATCACGTCAATCTGCCCGGCGTACTGGCGCATAGACTGCGCCGCATGAGAAAAGCCGCTTTTGATTTTGGAAAGGGCGGCGGGAATCCGCATACTCTCCACAGCCTGTACCAGCGCCGATTTGCCTTTTTCCTTAAAGGCTTTCACCGCCGCCCCAGCGGATTCCACCACCTTGCCCTTGGCCACGGAAACCATTGTCCCGACCTGTAGGATTTTATCCTCCGCTTTGGTAACGATTTTGGCACACTTGGCGCGGATTCCCTTGTCATGCAGAAGATTTACCTCCGCGTGCATTTCCTGAATCTCGTTCATCATCACAGACAGGTTGTATTCCATGCTCTCGATATATCCCACAAGGGATTGCACGTCCTCTTTCTGCTTGTGCAGCCCGTTTTTCTCCAACACCTCATACAAATCAAGGATTTGCGGGTGGACGTTCAAACTAATGGATTGCGTTTCCATTTACAGCACCTCCAAATACACCCTCGCCGGGCTTAGTCGTCATAAGCTGATATAATTTCGTGTTCTTGGGGAATCGGTTGATAAAGGGGACAAGGGCGCTGCCATACTTGATAAGGCCGCAGCCCGCGTCCGCATTGGTAACGTAGCTCATCTGTTCGTCGGAAATATTCAGCAGCTTTGCCAGCTTCGCACGGTCGGACGCTGCCTGATTGAGCATGACCACAAACTCCGAATTGGAAAGCATGGTGCTGGCCTGCACCGAATCCAAAAGGTACTCCACATTCTGCGTGATTGCGGTTGGATATGCGCCGCGCTTTCTAAACTGCCGCCATGCGGAATTGAAGAAAATGCCGCTTTGCTCGTTCTCAAACACCACATGGAATTCATCAATAAAAACGTGGGTGCGCTTGCCCTTTTTCCAGTTGAGGGTAACACGGTTGAGAATCGTATCGGTGATAACCAACAGGCCAGTGGGCTTTAGCTGCGCGCCGAGGCTGCGGATGTCGAATACCACAATCCGCTTATCCAAATCCACGGTGCTCTCATGGCCGAAGATGTCAAGAGAACCTTTGGTGAACAGTTCCAGCGAAAGGGCGATTTCCTTTGCCTTATCCTCCGGCTGTTCCAGAATCTTATCCCGCAGATCGCACAGAGTCGCAACCGTGCCTTTCTGCTGCGCCTCCTGATATACCAGCGCGGTGCAGCGGTCAATGATGGATTTCTGCTGCGGCCCCACACCGTTTTTATCAATCTGCTCCACCAGCGACATGACAAACTGCGACTTCTCCACAATGGGGTTGTTTTCGCCATATCCGTCTACCATATACATGGCGTTCAGCCGGTCTTTTCCGCCCGCCGCCATACGGATAATGGTGGAAATATCACTGCCCAGCGCCTGTACAAGCGGGGCAAATTCGCCCTCCGGATCGCAGATCAAAATATCATCGTCGGTGTTCAGGATTAAAAAGGTGATAAGCTCTTTCGCACAAAATGATTTTCCCGATCCGGGAACACCAAGCAAAAAGGCCGACTGGTTCAGGAGATTCGCCTTGTTGCACATGATAAGGTTGTGGGAAATGGCGTTCTCCCCGTAATAAATCCCGCCACTGTCCCGGATTTCCTGCACCTTGAACGGAATAAATACCGCAAGGGATTCGGTAGTGAGGGTGCGGAACGCATTGATTTTCCGCGCGCCGATGGGGAGCACGGTATTCAGCCCGTCAAGCTGCTGGAACTTGAGGGTGGCAAGTTGGCACATATGCTTGCGGGCAACCGAAAGCACCGCCTCCGTGTCGCTGTCAAGCTGCTCCTTGCTGTCGGCGCAAAGCACCATTGTAATCAAGCCGAACATCATGCGCTGGTCGCGGGTGGTGAGGTCGTCTAAAAACTCCTTGGATTCTTTTCTCTGCAATTCCATGTCGTAAGGGATTACCGCCGAAAAGTTATTGTTGGCGTTCTGGCGGCGCTGCCAGTTGGTAATGTTCGTTTCCACGCCCAACAACCTGTTCTCGACCTCCCGCACCGCTTCATCGGTGGGGACGGGAACCACGTCAATCGACAACATCATATTGCGGTTAAAATCCGTCAGTTCCGTCACCATGCTGTCCTTAATATACGAAGCATAATCTTTAAGGAACAGCACCCGGCAAAACTTTTCGCCCAGCTTCAGATAATCACTGTTTTTCTCAATGGAGTCCGGGCAGATATAGTCGCGGAAATCATGCCCCTTTTTCATCATGTCCTGCGGGTCAAAATGAAAAGCCGCTTCCTCGCCCTGCCGGTAGAAATCGTGGAGGACGCGCAGCTTTTCCTCCGCGTCCAGCTCGGTGCATTTGGAACCGAGGGCGGAGAAATGGGAAATGAGATCGGCTCCCACACGGGCAAAATATGCCCGGGCTTCCTCAATATCCTTTTTCACTACCGATATGGTGAGGTATTTTTCCTGCACAATCCCGTTCGCGCCGGTGGCTTTGTCCAGCAGCATTTGGTTGTATTCCCTGCGGTATTCGTCCCGGAAGTCGCCGCGCAGGGGCATAAGGATAGACTGCTCAAAGTTTGCTTTATTCAAGCGCCGGTTGTTGATGGTGATTTTGGTGGTCGCGCCGGAGTCAAGGCTGTTGAGCAGTTCGGAATAGGTTAAAAACATACTCTCCTTATCCTCGCGGCTGGCGACAAGGTAATTGATGTCGGTAAACTTATACGTCTTGGCAAACTTTCCGCCAGTCATAAAAATACCGTCCTTCCAGATTCGGCGGACGGGGATCACGTCTTGTACTTTCCGGGGGACGGTGTATCGTTCCTTATCCTGTTTCAAAAGGTTTTTCAGGGTTTTAATCATGCTTTGCCTCCTTTTTCGCACCCTTGCGCTTTTTCCTGCTGCGCCCTGCCGGTGCGCCGCCCTTTTCGCGGCTTTCAATGGTATCTTTCAGGGCTTCGTAGTACAGGTTTGAGGATTCAAACCGGATTTCTTTCGGCTCGATGATTTCAGAGCGCAGCCACGCCCAGATAAATTGTTCGGCGGTCATTCCGTGGTAGGTGATGAAGCCCAGCACCGCAAAGGGGGCAGCGCCGAGAATACACATCCACGAAAGGGTTTCTATCCCGAAATACGGGCGCAGGATAAAATAAAGGCCCACAGCTACGCCGCAGGCCAGAACAGAAAAGATAAACTGCCGCATACTCAAACCGAAAAACATGGATTCGGTATAGTTGCGGATTTCACGGTTGATTTTGACTTCCAATAGAGGTTTCCTCCTTTACTCGGTATTTCCGCGTCAACGCCTGCAAGCGTTCTTTTAGGCAGCAGCAGGATTCTACCATACAGCCCCTGCGCTTGCCGCCATAATAAAGGCAGTATTCACAGGCGCAGTCTTTTACGGTATAGCCGGTAAACCGGCCATAGATTCTTGTATTCGGCCCCATCACTTCAACGCTCCCTGTCGTGTTTCTTTTTCTGCTGCCGGTTGCCGATCTCGCCGGGGGCAAGATACAGTTTCCCGTCATGCTCGGCGGTGTGGGTGGGATAGCCCATGATTTTCAACGCTTTCTGCACCTGAAGCGCGTGTTCCGGCTTCGGCTGGCAGACGCCGATGTGCAGATACATTTGGAAATCGTCATACCAAGGCTGGTTTTCAAAATTATCCGCACGGAAAAACGGGTCTTCCGTAATCTCCGCAAGCGGCTTGTTCAGAATGTCGTCCATGCAGCGCCCTCCTTTATAAGCCCATCATTTCGCGTACAATCCTGTCGGCCATTTTTACGCTGCCAACGAGGATTAACATATTAAAGACCAGTTCGCCCACATACGACCAAACCTGCGTCACCGCCGCCGCGTTGGGGTCAACTGCCGGTGGAGAAGCGGCGAACAGGGAAAAGATGATGCAGGCAAGCACGATAATCGCACCCTCCAAGCAAACCGCCGCATAGGACTTGATAAAACTTTTGCCAACGTTCTGTGATGGTTCCCCCGCAAAAGCGGAGAGAGGGACGGGGGCGATAGCGGTATAAAGAAATAATTTGAAAAAACGCCCGTACACGGTCATAATCATGATAAAAGACAAAACCGTAATGAATAAGCCGCCAATCAGCGTCACCGCCCACAGGGGGATGGATTCAAAGAAGCCGCAGCTTTCGATGGCGTCAATGATTTCCTGCGGCAAGACGGTTTGCTGCGCCGAGCCGAAGCCCGCCGCATTCATTATGGTGCTGACAAGCCCCTGCACGATTTCAAACAGCGCCATCATAAGCTGCAAGCCATAGGTGACAACGCCTTTGGCAAGCGCGAAGCGGATAAATAATTTCAGAGCGTGTTCCGGCTTTTTCAATTCCGCAAAGCTCCCGCACGTTTTCACAACGCCTACGACAAAGAACAGCACTAAAAGCGCAAGGCCGATGGCCTGTACCGCACCGTGGATATTCACGATCACCGACCATATCGTCCCGCCTTTGAATTGCTGCGGGGATTGGGTAATAAGCTGCCAGATTTCCGCTAATTTTTCATTCCATGTGTTGAGGGCGTTTTCCAAGTTTTGTACGACCCAGTTATCACTCAAATCAATACCTCCTTTCGGGCAGAATCAGGAACAGGCCGCAACCGGCCTGCCCCCAAACTGCCATATCGAATCAGCCCGTGATAAGGGTCAAAATCTCTTTTGCAAACGTAATGATGACGCCGCCGGCCAAGGTGAGGAAACCATTGGCGCGCTGGCTCGGGTCATGGCTTTTCAGCGAAAGGCCGATCTGCACAATGCCGAAGCCGAGCAGGATAAGGCCGATGGCGCGGATCAGTCCAAAAATAAAATCGGAAAGGTTGTTGACGACGGTGAGGGGGTCGCTGGCTGCAAAGGCGGTGGTGGTAAAGCAGCAGGCCATCAGCACCACCGCCGCATAAGCGGCAAAAGCGCGTTTGCTTTTTCTGCCCATCGGCAGTCTGCGGGTTTCCTTGTCGTTCTTCTTATTCCAAAGTTTCATGTTGCTCGTCCTCCTTTTTGATGTGGAAAATCGCTGCAATATCCTCGTCGGAGAGGATTGCAAGGTCGGTTGTTGAAAACGGTTCCTGTGAATCCTGCGGGAGATTTCCCCCTGCCATGGAAAGAGAGGCAACCGCATTTTCGGTTCCCCCGTGTTGGTAGGGCTTTCCTTTCCCGTCCGTGGTATATTTCACATAAGGGTGCTTTAGCAGGTCGTATTTTTCGTCGATCAAAGGACGTTCGCCGCGAATAAAAAGAAGCGCGTAGCGGTTATCCAGCATACGCACCTCGTCCGGCGTCATCAGTTCACGGCCTGTAAGCTGGTTGTTAGTGGAATAGCTGCCGGAATGCCCGGTGCTCTTGCCATAGGTGTCCAGCCAAAGGGTGGATTTCCCAAGATAACTTTCGGAGATCAGCTTATGGGTGGACGTTTCATTCCCTCCAAGATAGAGAAATTCATCGCAGTTGCCCATAATGGATTCCCATTGCTTTTCATACAGTGCCTTTAGCTGAGCGATGTTCTGAATGATAATGGAAACCGAAATGTTCCGGCTCCGCATGGTGGCCAGCAGCTTGTCGAAATCGTCCGGCAAGCTGACGTTGGCAAACTCGTCCATGAGAAAATGCACCGCCACCGGCAAACTGCCGCCATGCTTCCGGTCAGCCGAATAGAAAAGCTGCTGAAAGGTGCTGGCGTAGAGAAGGCTCACCAGAAAATTGAAGCTGCTGTCATTGTCGGGAATCAAAGCAAACAAAGCTACTTTCCGTTCACCGAGGGAGGATAAGTCCAGTTCATCGGTAGCGGTAAGCGCCGCCACCGACGAGAGGTTGAACTTTTCCAGCCGGGAGGCCAAGGTGATCTGAATGGATTTCAGGGTTTTGGCGCTGCCGGAACGGTAGTCCTTGTAATACTTCACCGCAATGTGATCGGGGTTTCGCATTTCAAGGCGCTCAAACAGTTCGTCAAGCGGCGATTGGTAGCTGTCGTCGTCCTCCCGTACTTCGCCCGCCCGCAGCATTTCTATCACCATCGGAAAGTTTTTCTCGTCCTCCGGCGCTTCGTAGTACAGGTAAAATACCAGTGAAAGCAGCAGCATGGAAGCCGCAGTATCCCAAAACGGGTCGTTGGATTGGCTCCCCTTGGGTGTGGTCGCCTTAAAGAGATTCGTCACCATTTTTTGCACGTCGTTGTCGCTCTGAAGATAGGCGAAAGGGTTGTAGCAATGGCTTTTCTCCATGTTCAGGAGATCGACCACCTTGATCTCGTAGCCCATCCGTTCCAGCAAACCGCCGCAGTCGCGGAGCAGTTCCCCCTTACAGTCGAGCACGAAGTAGGAGGTATTCGCTTGGCATAGGTTCACTTTGCCATAGAACCGGCTTTTTCCCGCGCCGCTGCCGCCACATACGAGGGTATTGAGCGTCCTGCGGTGCTTTCTTCCGTCCAGCCCCATGCGGACGTGCTGGGTGAAAATGCGGTTTTGGAATTGGTCTTTGTCACTGTATTTCTTGTTCACAGCCCGGGGATCGCCCCATTTTGCCGAGCCATGTTCTTCGCCCCTGCGGTAGTTGCGGCGGGTAGAGAGATAAATCCCGACCCCGATTCCATAGGCGGCAATAAAAAGGAGGGCAGTTTTTACACTGTCCTCACACCACTCAATATGAAACGGGGCGCTCATCGCCGCGGGGAAATACTCGATAATCGCCGGAATCCCGCCCGATACGGCGGGCGCTACCAGCAGGGCAAGCCATACAACGGGAATCAGGCCGAAAGCCCACGCCCAAATACCGCCGCTTCTTTCATCTGGCTTCATCGCGCCGCTTTCCTTTCTTTGGCGGGGCTTCAATAGTTTTTAACAGCACGTCCTCCACAGGGCCGGGGTCGCGCTTATCCTCCAGCAAATCATTCCGCAGCTCGTTCAAAGCGCGGATCATAATCCCATGCTCGTATGGGTCAAGGGTTAAAACGACTTTTTCCTGTCTTTCCATTTCACACACTCCTTACCGTTCATGGTCGGTGCGGCTGCTCCGGCTTTTGTCCTTTCCCTGATACAGCACCTTGGCCATACGGGAATTGATCGAGTCCATCGCATTTTCCATATCGCGCAGAGCCGCCTTGATAACGTCAACCTCTTTCCCGGCAAAAATGCCGCCCAGCTTGCTGCAATCGTAGCTGTCACGGGTATCAATCCCATATTTTTTGCACAGCATATACGACACGCAGAAGGCTTTGTTGCCGCATTCCGCAGGGGTCTGTTCCGGGTTGACCATCATAAGCTGCGCCTTTGCAAGTTCCTGCGATACGCACCGGAAAATGTCGGCGGCGTCCATGCCCTTTTCCACAAAAATAGAGTTCTGTTCCGGCTGGTACAGCGCGCCGCGCCGCCCATCGGGAAGCTGCTCGACCACATGGATGGCGGCGGGGGATTTGTAGATCAGTGCTTTCAGCAAAAGGCGCTCGTCCAAAGCGACCTTGGGCTGTTCCTGCCCCTGCGCGGTGGTCTGCGAAATGTCGTAAACCTCCTTGGCGTAGTAATTCTGTCCCGTTGACCCGTCCTTACGCCGGTAGGTGTTTCCCGGTTCCAGAATGATAATGGGATTGTTTTTCTCGGTTTTCAGGATTTCCGCGTCCAGATTCTCCCAGTATTTGTAGTTCCCAAGCTGCGTAGCGCCGGGGCATTTGTCATGGATCAGCAGGGCGTTGCGTGCGGAATAGCGGTCAAAGCGCCCGTGGGTGTCGAGATAGCCCTGCACGTCGCCCTTACCCTCTGAAAACTCATGGAAAATTCTGTCCAGCGTGGAATAGGCTTCCTTGCGCTGCCTTTGTTCCTTGATCTGCCACCATTCCAGCTTCCTTTGGGGCTTCTCCTGCGCCGGGGATTCCTGCTCGGCGGGCTGCTCCAGAATATCGTCAAAATCATTCATCGTGTATTACCTCTCCTTCGATTTGGATTTCCGCTTTTTGGGCGGCTGTTTATGGGTGGTGGTTTTCTGCGCGGCCTTTTTTGCCGGGGCGGTTTTTTCTTCATGGGGCAGCTCCGCTTCCTGCTTCCTCGCCGCCTGAATCTCCCGCAGTTCCTCCCGGACGGATTTTTTCGGCGGGTTAGAAGTACCCTCTGCGTGCCTGCTGCTGTTCTCGGAGGTAGGCGCGGACGGAGGGGATTTTTCCGCCGCTTTGGAAAAAGAATCCGCTTTCTCCGCCGCCGGATTTTCCGGCTGGCCCTTTTCTTTTTGCGCGGGTTTTTCCAGCATTTCGTCCACCAGCTTATCTTCCTCGCTCTTTTGCGGGGCAGACTGCTCGGGCGGGGCCTGCTCGCTGCCGCGCGATTCTCTGGATTTTTCGATCTCACTCTTGATGGAGGCGGTGTTTTCCGCAACCAGCTTGAATTTCTCAACAATCCGGTTTGCGCGTCCTGCGTCGTCCTCGAATACCAGAATGTCGATGGTATCGTCGCCCTTTTTAATGGGAATGGGGGCGTACAGAATCCCGTAGCTTTTGGCCTGCCGCGCAAATTCAGGACAATCTTCCTTTTTGACCGTGTAAATCGTCATAGGGCGCTGTTGGCGCAGCATGGTTTCAATGCGCGCTTTGCCCTTGGTTTTCTTCTGGTCTTTCAAAACCGTGTACAGGGCAGCGGCAATATTCTTTGCCGCTGATCCGGTAATCTTTAAGGCAACTTCAGCACCCTCAAGGCTCATTCGCACGATTTGTTCCGCTGCGTCGCCTGAATTGTACATCTTGCTCTCGCTCCTTTCCTTTGGATTTTTCTTCTTCCCGGGCGGCTTTCATCTTATCCCGGATTGCTTGGGAGCGCACTGCGATGTCCTCGCACAGCCTGACCTCCCGCCGCAATTCCTTCAACTGCCCGGACAATGCGGATATTTCCGCTTTGATCTCGGCCTGTTTTTCTTCATCCTGCATGACCGGCTTGGTACGCAGCTTGCGGTAAAGCGCCTTGCGGCTGCTCACCGCTTCCTGTATTCGGCTCTCCACACCGGATTGAAAGGCCGAAAGCTGCTCGGCTGTATCAATGTGGTGCTTTGCCAGCAGCCGCACCTCGTCGGAAAGCTCCTTTGCCCGTATCAAATCTTCCCGGTAGGAGAACGGAAGCTGCCGGTGCTGCGGGGGCTTGCGCTTTGGGAAAATCCCCAGCAGGTAGCAGTAGTGGAAATACAGGGCGCGGAAGCCGGTGGCTTTTTTCGTCTTGGCCAAGCTGCCTTTCAGCCGGTAGCGTTTTCCCTCCGGCCTTGGCGCAGGGCGTTCGGGGCGTGTTTGCGCTAAAATCCGTCTGCGGATTCCCTCGATGGTATAGCCCTCGCCCAAATTGCGGGCAAGCCGGAAAAAGCGTTCCTTACCCTGCGGCCGCACCGAAATATCCTTGCCGGTCTTGATTTCATACCCCATTTCCTTTAGGGCATGAAAAAACTGCCTCTCCGTCATAGAGCGCCGGATGGCAGTATCTACGTCGCTTTTTATCAGGCCGCGCCATGTGGGGCGGCCTTCCTGTTCCGCCCGCCATTCCCCGTAATGCTTGGATTTTCCGCGCTGCGGGTTTTCAATGACGGACAGCCCATATTCCCGGCAAAGCCTGTCGGATTCTTTCTGCATATCATAGTAATCCTTTTCGCTGCGGTAAAACTTGATCCCGTCAACAAAAGAAACGGTATTCAGGACAAAGTGGTTGTGCAGATGGTTTTCTCTGTCCAAATGCGTGGCTACCAGCACCTGATATTTTTCACCCCACAGCTTTTTTGCCAGCCGCAGCCCGATCTCGTGCGCTATTTCCGGCGTAGCCTCTCCGGGGGCAAAGGATTGATACCCGTGGTAGGCCACCACGCCGCCCTCCTTGCCGAAACGCTTTTTGACCGCGATCATCTCGTCGCGGGCTGTCATGGGGGTGCAGTTTACGCCGGAAACAAACCGCTGCATGATTTCCGCACCCTCGTCGTCCGTTTCGGCTTTCTCCGTCTTTTCCTGCTGTACCGCGTATTCGATCACGTCGGAAAGTCCCTGCGTTTCCCGTTCCGTCATATCCGGCTTTTCATAAAAGGCGGGGTTTTCCGTCTTATCGGGATTTTCTACATACACAACGAGCTTGCCAAGCCAGCCATGCACCCGCCAAATCGACGTGGTAGCCATTGCCGCCTACACCATCTGCCGGGGCAAAATAACCGCCTCCGTAATATCGCGGACGACTTTTTCAAATTGGCGCACAGCCGCGTCGTAGCGCGGCGCGTCGATCACATTCAGCACATGGGCTTTCTGCGCGATCTGGTTCAGGTTGTTGCCGACCCGGTGCAGCTCCCGCATAAAGTCAAAATATTCGGGCGGGGGCGCGTCCTGCGGGACGACTCCATTGATAAGGTGGCGCAGATACGCTTCGCGGGAAATCCGGCTTTTCTTGACTTTCTTGTTTAAGGCTTCGGCTTCCTTGCGGTTAAGCCGCACCTTGATTTCAATATTCCTGTGATTCATGGCGCTCCTCCTTTCGGACGCGGTTGATTTGAACAAGGCACATCACGGTGATTCCAAGCAGCCCGCCGAGCAGGAAGCCAATAAGGAAAAACAGCAGTTCGTGCATACAAAATCCATCCTTTCATGCGGGGTTTCAGGGGGTGCTCCCCTGACAAGCTGTCCTTTGTCCCCAAAGGACGATGCTTGCTGGTAATATCCATTCCATTCCCCTGCGGGGAATCCCTTACCGGCAAAAAGTAATCAGCGTTCCTGATCGCGGCTGCGGGTGTGCCGCTTTGCCTTGAAATCCACACCGGTAAAGTTATCTGCGTCAAGGATATATTCCTGATTGCGTCAGTTATCGGAAACCATCTGCTCGGCCTCCATTTGGCTTTCGGCTTCCACGGTGACAGTCATTTTCAGCGTCTCGGTAATCGTAACGTCGTATTCTTTCATCGTTCTTTCGTCCTTTCCTTGGGCTTCTGAATGGGAATCCCCAGTCGGTGGCAAAGATAGTCGTTTACGTCTTTTCCCCACGGCGGAGGGCGGTTTTTCACCTCATACTCCTTTGGCAAAATGGTTTGAATCGCCTTTGCTGCCAGCCTGCCGGGGCCGTCGTTGTCGAGGTGGAGGGCAACAGTTTTGATGTGCGGATAGTCCTCCAAATACTGGGTAAGGGCTGCGGGCAGCTTGCTTTCCTCAATCACTTTTTTCGGCTGGTACACACCAGCTAAAGAGAGGAGATTATGCTGCCGCCAGTCGCCACCATCCAACTTACACAAAGTTGCATAGGAGAGCAGATCAATCGCAGATTCAAACAGGTGTACCGTGCTGTTTTGGGGATTTACTGGCAAGGCAAACGAGTAGTGCTTGTCGCTGCCATTGACGTCGCCATGAAAGCGGGTGTCGTAAATCCCGCGCTGGCAGGCAAACCGCGCCTTGCCCTGTTTGTCGAAGCCTACGAAAACCACATTATGATAGGGATTGCTCTCATACATCCGCCCGGTAGAAATACAAAAGGAAATCAGCTCCGGTGAAATGCCGCGCTTTTCCAAATAAGAAGCTGCATATTCCGCGTAGCGGTATTTTTCCGGCAACAGCAGCGTCTTGGGCTTTTCCTTAACCTCGCTGGAAACAACAACAGGCGGCTTTGCCGCCGCCTGTCCTACGATTCGTTCCATTGCTTCAAGGAAAGAATATCCATTCACTTTGATGAGATAATCCAGCGCCGACTTGCCGCCGATTCCCTGCGAAAACCAGCACCATTTCCCGTTGGAAATCCGTAAGCTGTCATGGGTTTTGGTGCAGTAAACATTGCCGGATACATGGACAAGTTCCTGCGGCTCATAGTTCTGCAAATAGGTCAATAAATCCAGCTTTTTAGCTTCTGCAACCACATCAGGATCGTAAAAAGGCATAAAAAAGAAAGCCCCCTTTACATAGCCATAAAGTAGCCGCCCATATAGGGCAACCGACTATGTAAAGGAGGCTTAACCACTGATATGTAAAAAGCCGAGGGGCTTTCTAAATGAAAACCTCTCGGCTATACAGTAAATTACCTATTCTATAATAATACGTGGATTATAAGATTGTAAATGCCAAGTTCGACCACGACGCTCAAAATATAAGCCTATAATATTAGCAATTTTAGAAAAAGGTAAGTCTTTTGTGGATTCAACTTTCTCACAAAAATATCCATCACTTGAAAATAAGTAATATTGGTTTTCTTGCTCTCTCAAATACAATTTATCCGGCAAATCATCTCTATTCCATGTGAAAGTCGGGAAAGATATTCGTTTGGGCGATTGCGATTGCGCTGTATTTGAGAAAAGGTCAATCCATACTTGTGCTGTATTTGAAATGTTTTTATCTGACACTTGAATGTCGGTAAAAATTTGTTTAATCTCAGACACACTTTTTCCCGTAAAAATATCAATTGATGCAAGTTCTAAAGCGGCGCTTCTCGAACGGACTCCTGCCATATATATATTTGAGCTTGTAAGGTTAGGCAGGCCCAATTCAACAAACATGGCAATTGAAGAATATGTTTGGACAATTGTTTCTTCCAGTACCGAATCAAACAATTGAGAAATACCATGGATAATCCACGGTAATGTGAACCCATAGTAATCTTTTGATATTTTTTCTGCCATCGGCTCATTTTTTATTATTTCGGAAAGTGGTACACCACTAATCCAATCACGGCGTATGTGATCAAGGCTGTCCTGCTCTGGCATATTCTCTATCAAATGTTCTGCATTTAAGTTGCTCCATATTTCAATTTCTCGAACAATATTATTGATTTGATCTATCTGCTCATCAGCGGTTGATTGCGATGTAAAGGATAAAGCAAGTGTTCTAAAGTCTTCAACACTATCCAACATCTTCTGTGATACAGAAAGCGGAATTCCAGAAGCAATTATCTTTTGCCTTGAACTTTTATCCGGTACTTTTTTTAGGAGAGCTTTTGTGCGTGCTTGTAATAAACTTATATATTCATTTTCACGCGATGATTCAGCTTGAATGATTGCTAATGATTTTCTAAAGACCTCATCAACCCATGTTACATCGTTTTCATCCAAACTAAAATTCTCGTGCATTGCAAGAAGCTCATCATCCAAAAAATCAAAAACTTTATTTAACCATTTTGCAAATGGTTCATTGAGATCTGAATAAATGGAATCATTGGCAATAGCTTCAACAAGCAAATTGAAATCTGTATTGGTAATCTTAGCATTTTCATAAATAGCCTTTAGAGCTATAAGCAAACCACTTTGGACTCTTTCCATTTGCCGGTTATCAAAATAATTTCGTGCAAGATTACGGTTTTTGCTGACCTTCCAAGCATCTTCTGTGGTATCAATCGCATATAAGATTTTACCTTCTACATCTGAAAAGGCGCGTCCTGCACGACCGCAAATATTCCAAAAATCCCGATTGCTAATATAGTTTTGGTCATAATAGGGCGTTGAAACTATGATTGAAGAAATTCCTACATTTACACCTTGCCCCAATGTAGATGAAGCAATAATAATAAGTGGTGATTTTGAACGCATCAACCTTTCCATAGCAATACGGACGAGCGTGGGCAAACGATTATTATGGCAAATTACTCCTTTTCTGGCAGCAATCAAAATAATATCATCCCCGCTAAGTTCTTCTTTGCAAACACTTTCAAATACATTCCAAAGAGAACAATCCCATAAAAAATCCTCTGGGTGTTCCCCCAATGCTAAAAGTACACTTTGAGCTAATCCCTCAATCGAACTCGCCCGCGCAGAATAAATCATAACCGTTCCCGTTTTTGCCAGACGAACCGCTGTCGCAGCAATAGCTTCTTTTTTATTATTGGGGAACATATTTCTTCTTTTTCCAAACCCTAAAGGTGCTTTTTGAACAAAGTTAGGATTAAATGGTTTTCCTTCGCTTTCCCACTCCAGCCTAACACGATTTCCATCCCACAATAATAGCCCTAACCTCTCTAATGCAGGTTTCCACTCTGACTTTGCGACTAAGCTGGTATCCGCAGCAACCCAATCAGCCAACTCATTTGCGTTAGGTAAAACAGCAGACAACAGCAACATTTTTATTTGATTTCGAGAGGCAAATTCATTTATATGTGTAAGGAAAATTTCATTTTTTATATACCTATCTTCTGCACCTAAAAGATGTCCCTCATCAATAACAATCAGCTTGAGTTCGGACTCAAGCTCTGAACCACATCGGATAAGAGCTTTTGCCTTTTCAGGCGTTGCAACGATAACTTGAGATTGCTTGATAAGCTCAAAGTCTGTTACATTTGCAGTAGAACCTCCATAAAGCTGAGAAACAGTAATTCCAAGAGGAGCAAATGTTTTACTAAGGCTTTGTTCGATTTCAAAAGCTAATGACCTAAACGGGGCGAGATATAAAGTTTTTGACATAATGTGCTTAGACAAGGTGTTTAGAATAGCAATCTCTGCAACTCTTGTTTTTCCACCGCTTGTGCGAAGATTAATAACACCTCCGTTATTTTCTCCAACCGCAAGCGGAATGGCCGTTGTTTGCGATGGCCATAGCTCCGTAATGGCAGGCTTGAATCCACTGAGCAGCCGAATGTAATTCTCAGCTATATGTTGAACAGGCAGCAAAGGCGGCAAAATTGTCCAAAGAGAAGCCTCTTGGAAAGTCGAAAGAATGATTTTTAACAGTCTTACTATTAACCAATAGGATATTAATTTACTTTCAGTAGCAATCGATAACAACTTATCAAATATACTGTTTATTGAAACAAAATTACTTTGATTTCCTGTTTGGATAAAATCAACAACCATTAAGAAGATTCGTGCAATTTCGTGAGAAATAACCCACTCATCTAAGCTTTGTATGTCAGATAGCTCACTGGGTAGCTCAAAGAAAACTTGGCTCACATTTTGCAACAAAGAATTAAAATCTTTTTTTATAAATTGAATAACCATTTGTCCAACAATAAAATCAAGATTCACTTTATTCAGCACAATAAAGGCACGCGAATATTGTTTAGCAGCATATAATGCCATCCCAGAAATCAGCAAATTGTAGTCTTTACTATCGAATTCATCATCATTGTACTTATAAACATCCGATAATAACTTACCAGCCCTTTCTAATATTGATAAACTTTCTGTGGTGGTAAAATTGCTGTTTGATTCTTCCATCAAGGAACAACCACAAGAGAGCAACACATACGCGATGTGCGTTGCTTTTTCTGTAAGCAATGGATCGAAATCCGGATAGTTTTCTGGAATTTCTTTTACTTCTTGAAGAATTCTTCTCGCGTCTGCTTGCGTAATAAGATTTCCCAGGCGACCTTGTGACAATTCATTTAGTAGATCGGAAATATAATCTGCTGGAATACTCATAATCTACTCTCCAATCCTTCAAAAGCTTTCTTCACTATAGTTTCAGGGCTTTGTATTCCCAGCGAAATCATCAACAAATTGTGAAGATTATCTGTAGTATGTCTGTTTACATGATTTTTTGCATTTTGATTGCTCATGAGAAATCCAACATAGTCAATATGTAGTTTATTAGCCGCAAACAGTACGGCACAGTTTTGAACTTTTCGGCCAAGTTCAGGTTTGTTTTCTTGGAACAATCTTTCAGCAACAAACATAAGAGAGATTGGTAACCCAGCCTTATTTGATCGTACAAGCCCATCAACAATATCGATTACAGACTGCTTATCTGGTGTACCTCTAAATTTTGATTCACCAACAATAATACGTACAGGATCTGAATCCAAATCAAATAATAGGACATCATCGCCTTTCATAGACTGATCTGGATTAGTATTATATCTCAGCCTATATATGGGAAGCTCCATATCGGTTGTAGAAACCAAATATTCCGCCAAGAAAACTTCCGCAAAATTTCCTTTCTGAGTTTTTGAAGTCTGTGGGTAAGGGGACCGAGGAATTGGAAGATTTTCTATTTTTAATGATGCAATCAAATCCATATGGCGTTGTAATGCCTCTGGACTAATATGATGCCTTTGTAAAGCATTTTCCATATACTGAAGCAGAATATCACTATGTCCATTGTCCTCTAAAACTCTATGCGCTATGCCGCTTGTAGTCGTACAATCAGTAGATATAAGACACACAGAAAAGGGATCTTTTCCATCTGGAACTTGATTTATAATGGACATAGTCTATCTGCTCCTTTCACGTCGTAATTCGTTATTTAGTATTCATTACTCAGCAAGAAATCTGCTAAATGCACGATTTTCACGCCATTGATGTTTCCTGCGGCCAGTTCATCCAGCGTTACCACATATTTGGGGTAGTGGTCTTTGATTTCAAGGAGATTGGCGACCTCCCGGTCGGATTCCTCCGGCAGCCTGCGGCATACCTGAACGTAGATGCGCTCATCGCGCCGCACCGCCACGAAGTCAATCTCTTTCGTTTCATTCTTTCCAATGTAGACCTCATAGCCCCGCCGCCGCAGTTCAAAATACACGATATTCTCCAGCATGGCGGCAATCGACTTTGGATTGAAGCCCATGATACAGTATTTCAGAGAAGCGTCCGCCAGATAAAACTTTTCCTGCGTTTTCAGCACGGATTTTCCCTGTAAGTCATACCGTTGGCAGCGATAGATCACAAACGCCTTTTCCAGCCAGTTCAGATAGTTGTAAACCGCCTCCACGGACAGGGAACGCCCCTCGTTTTTGAGAAACTTGGCAATGGCGTTGGCCGAAAAGGTCTTACCCACATTTTCCACGATATATTTGACAACGCGGTTGAACAAATCAAAGTTCATGATATTGTGCCGCTTGGTAATATCGTTGGTGATGACGGAGTTATAAATGCCCTCCACAATCTGATAGGCGGAGCGTTCGTCAAAGCTGCCCAGCGCCACAATGGGGAAACCGCCCAGCCGCAGGTATTCGTTTAGTAGCTCCTTGGGAGAACGGGAATCCGGTTTTTTGAAATCCAGATATTCAGCAAAGGACAGGGTATAGACTGGGATAGAGATATACCGTCCCGTCAAATAGGTGGAGATTTCGCTGGACATCAGCTTGGAATTGGAGCCGGTCACATAAATATCGGTGTCGGCGTTTTCCAGCAGGCTGTTGACCGCTTTTTCCCAGCCGGTAATTTCCTGTACTTCGTCCAGCAGCAGATAGTAGCGCCCATCTCCGGTCATTTGCTCCTTGATACCGTGATACATATCCTTGTCGGTCATACCGTCGTCAAAGTCCTCCGACGTATAGCGCATACTGATAATGTGGTCTGCGGCAATCCCGCTTTTCAGCAGATCATCCCGCAGCATATCCAAAATCGTGGATTTTCCGCAGCGCCGGATTCCCGCCAGTATCTTCACCAGCGGAACATCCCGGTAGGTTTTCAGTGTATCCATATAGTGCGGCCTTATAATCATAGCGTTCGCCTCCTTGCTCCTTACGAATAGTATATCTAAAAACTTCTGAAATATCAATAGTTTTTACTTGTAATCCGTAAAAACTTTCTTATGGTTTCGATTTTTTACGACGGAACAAAAAGGCATAGATATGTGAAAGGCGGCATGGGATTTTCCACGCCGCCAAGAGAGTTATTCGTTTTTCAGAGCGCCGATCCTTTGCAGATAGGCAAATCCGTCCGTATGCCCTCGAAAATAGATGTGTTCCCGTTCCATATTATCTGCCTTCATATACAGGCGGAAAAAGGCTGTGAGTATTTCATGTTCCTCGCCGGTAAGGTTAACCGCACCTTTCCCTTCCAGCAGTTGCATAATAAAGGGATTTTGCTTTTTCATTTCTTCCATTTGTTGTTTCAAAGCCTTATAGGGAGGGCTGTTTTTCCATAAATCCATAACAATGTCGCTATCAACCTCGCTGAACTGCTTGGAAATGCGTTCCGGCAAGGGCATATAGTTGCTGTCCATTGAAGATCACCTCGTACATCAAGTTTTAATGATACTATACCCACTCTCCAAAACAATATCAAATGTGCGATTTTCGTTTGCGTTTGGTCTATAACCGTATAATACGGATATAGATTATTATAATATGCCGCACCCGTGGTTACAATAGGATGTGTGAATAATTCAGGGAATAGGAGGTGCGGTATGGAACTGGATTATAAGGCCATCGGGAAACGGATTAAAATCGCCCGGATTAAAGCCGATCTGACGCAGGAGCGTCTGGCCGAACGCATAGGGATTTCTCCAACGCACCTGAGTAACATTGAAACCGGGACTACCCGTGTGAGTTTGAGTACCATTATCAGTATCGCCAACGCTTTATCCGTTACAGGCGATGATTTACTCTGTGATAATATTATAATGGCGAAAGCGCCATTTGAAAAGGATATAGCCGCTTTGCTGGAGGATTGCGACGAATATGAAATCCGCATTGTAAAGGATATGGTTTCCTCGTTAAAGGATTCCCTGCGGCGGGATTCCAAGCTGCGCCAAGCGGTAAGCGGGAAAACAGAATAAGGAAACAGGCGGCAGGGGCAAGTCTTTAAGGCTTGCCCCTGCTTTTATGCCTGTCACCGTTCCAATCCCACAACCTTCCGTTCGGGCTGCTCGTCGCCCTCATCCGGGGCGCTGTCCAGCAGTTCCCGGTCTTTCTCGTCCATTTTCAAGAGTTTCGTGAGTTCGGCCAAACGCTTGGATTTTTCCTGAAGCTCCTGTTCCCGTTGGAAAGGCTTTGCCGCGTCTGCTTTGGCAGCCTCCATTTGGGCGGTGGTGTTTTCCAGCCTGTCCCGGTGCTCCTGCAAACGGGTTTCCAGCCCGTTCAGCGCATTGTCCAGACGGGTAATGTTCCCATGAATGTCCGTGCCAAGGGAGGCGGTATGGGTAAGCGCCCCTTTCAAAGCCACGCGGTATTCCTTGGAAAACGCCTCATAGAAAAGCTGCATTTCAAAGCCCCGGTAAGAACCGATGGAAACCGGATCGGAATTGGTCAGCTGTTTGCAGGCTTCGATCAGCGCCTTGCCAGCTTCGGCCTTTTCGGTGTAGACTGTCCCGTGAATCTGCATGGGCGGGAAATCTTCTTTTTTGGCCGGTGTGTTTTCCTCCCGCCGCGCAATATCGGCGGTGTAACCGGAAATACGCTCGTTTAACCGGCTGATCTCCTGCGGGTAATACTTGAGGATTTTATCTTCCAGTTCGTATCTCTGGCTCAAATGGCTGGCATTGAGCATTTTCAGCTTGTTCACTTCGGTTTCCAAATTGGCGTGTTCGATAATCATGGGGTTGCCGGTGGCCAGCGCCTTGATCTCGTTGTAGGACAGCACCGCGTCGTCGATCTCCTGCATGACACGGGCGGGGGATTTGGAGGTAAACACCTGTGAAATAAACCGTTGCTTGTTCTCCACCATCTGATAGAGATAGCTGTCGAACGTCCCTTCCGTAACATAGCGGTAAATCTGCACTTCGGGGTTTTGGTTGCCCTGCCGGATAATCCGTCCGCTTCGCTGCTCCAAGTCGCGGGGCCGCCACGGGCAGTCCAAATCATGCAAAGCAATCAGCCTATCCTGTACATTTGTCCCTGCGCCCATTCGCGGCGTGGAACCGAACAGCACACGGATTTTGCCCCTGCGCACTTTGGCGAACAATTCCTTTTTCTGCGCTTCATTGTTCGCGTCATGGACAAAGGCGATTTCTTCGGCGGGAATCCCACGGGCAATCAGCTTATCCCGTAAATCGTTGTAAACGCTGAATGTCCCGTCGTTTTTCGGCGTGGAAAGGTCGCAGAACACAAGCTGCGTCAAACGCTGTTCCTTGGTGTCCTCCCATATCCGGTAGATATTGCCCGCGCAGACGTTGACTTTACTGCCCTCAAAATCCGGGAGCATGGGGTTGAGCAGCCGCTGATCCAGCGCCAGCTTGCGCCCGTCGTTGGTAATGAGCAGCATATTGTCCACGGAGGGGTCAACTGCGCCGCTTCGCACCGCGTCGGCGCGTTCGGCAAGGGAGGAAACCATTTCCTTCTGCATTTCGCTGGGCTTGCAGACGACGGTTTCATAGTTGGCTTTCGGCACAGGGAGGTTGAGCATATCGGCGGTCTGAATATCCGCCACTTCCTTGAAAATCGCCATCAATTCCGGAAGGTTATAGAAATTGGCAAACCGGGTTTTCTGCTGGAAGCCCTTGCCTTCCGGCTTGAGTTCCATCGACGTGACGGTTTCCCCGAACTGCGCCGCCCACGAATCAAAATGGGTAAGCTCCAAGCGTTCCAGCGTGTCGTACTGCAAATACCGCTGCATGGTGTACATCTCGGCCATCGAGTTGGAAACCGGCGTACCCGTGGCAAAAACCACGCCCTTGTTGCTGGTGAGTTCGTCCAGATAGCGGCACTTCATATACAAATCGGAGGCTTTTAACGCCTCCGTCTGCGATATACCGCCCACATTCCGCATTTTGGTGTAGAGGTAGAGGTTCTTGAACATATCCGCCTCGTCGATGAACAGGCGGTCAACGCCCAGTTCCTCAAACGTCACCACGTCGTCCTTGCGGCTTTGATCGTTCAGCTTTTTCAGCTTGGCTTCAAGGCTTTTCTTGGATTTCTCCATCTGCTTGACGGTGAACCGGGAGCCTTCCTGCCTTTTTGCCGCCGCAATCCCCGCCACGACCTCCGCGATCTGCTTCTTCAGCATGGCCTGCTGGCGCTCGGTGGAGAGAGGGATTTTTTCAAACTGGCTGTGGCCGATGATGATTCCGTCATAATCCCCGGTGGCGATTCTGGCGCAGAACTTCTTGCGGTTCTGCTTTTCAAAATCCTTCTTTGTCGCCATCAGAATATTAGCGGAGGGGTACAGCTCCAGAAAATCCGAAGCGAAATCCCCAATGATGTTATTCGGCACCACAAACAGGGATTTGTTGGACAGGCCAAGCCGCTTTGCCTCCATTGCGGTGGCGATCATCTCGTAAGTCTTGCCAGCCCCTACTACATGGCCGAACAGGGCGTTGCCGCCATAAATTGCCCGGGCTACTGCATTGCGCTGATGAGGGCGCAGCTTCTTTTCGGGGTTCATACCGGCGAATACGATATGGCTCCCGTCATATTCGCGGGGCCGGATGGAATTAAACTTTTCGTTGTAAATCCGGCACAGCCTATCGCGGCGGCTTGGCTCCGCCCAAATCCACTCCTGAAACTTCTGCTTAATCAGGTCTTGTTTGTCCTGCGCAATAGCGGTTTCCTTTTTATTCAGGACGCGCTGCTCATGACCGTCCGCGTCCTGCACGGTATCGAAAATCCGCACGTCCCGCAAATTCAGGGTGTCCTCGATAATCTTATAGGCGTTGATCCGCCCCGTGCCATAAGTGTTGTAGGCGCGGATATTGCTGCGGTCAATGCTCTTTTCCGAAACATTCCATTCGCCGGTGACCTTGGAATAGCGGATATGGATGCGGCGTTGGCAATGCCAAGGCGTTCCCAAAAGCTCAAAGGTAAAATCTTCAATCACATCTTCGGGAATCCACGTCGTACCCAGCCGCACGCCGATTTCACCAGCAGTCAAATCCTTGGGCTGTACCTTTTCCAGCGACTCTACATTGACCGCATAGGCGGGGTCGTGCTCCGCCGCGCGTCTGGCGGTTTTCAGCTTTTCCCGCACCCGGCCGGAGAGGTATTCGTCGGCGGTCTGCCAGCCCGTAAGGGGGTCGTCGCCGGATTCCGGGTCTTTGAAAATCACTCCGGCAAGGTCGCGCTTGATCTGCTCAATTCTGTCGCTCCCGCCACCCATAAGGCTTGCCATAAAACCCAAATCCACGCAGGCTTTTTCCCCGATGGAAACCGCAAGGGCTTCGGAGGCGGTGTCTACCCGGCTGACTGCGATATATGGCTTGATCGTGCGCTTGCTGAACATGGCGGCCTTGTGTTCCAGATTCCCGTTTTCGTCCAGCACTTCGAGGGAACACAGGATAGGAAAGCTGCTGTCCGGGGAAAAGGCGGTGGTGTTGGCGCGGCTATTCAGCAGCCCGTATTTTGCGGTAAAGCTGTCGTACAGGCGGTTCAGTTCCCGCTGTTCCCGTTCTACAATTTCGTCCGGCGCGCTTTCCGTCTGGTATTCAATCAGCCGCCGCACACAATCGCGGATGGCGATCATGCCTTTTACGCGGCTCTGGCCGGTAAGGGACTGCTCCACAGGGAACATCCGGCTGTTTTCCCGGTAATAGATCGCCCCGTCCACCAGCGTAAAGCTGAAATTACGGACGTTCGGGTCGGCGGGGATGGATTTATCCTCTTCCTCGCCCTCCAGTTCCTCGATTTCGTAGTCGGCGTATTCGGCATGGAGATTCTGCACAGCCTCCGCCAGCAAATCCGAAAGGCTTTCGCCCTCAAAGGGCTTGCAGGTGGTTTCCTTGGCGTTGCCATACATCATGTCGTCAAACGCCATTTCGCCCAGCACCATCTCCGGGTGGTCGATAAAATACTGGTTGATTGGCACTCCGTTTTCCGTCTGCCCGAGGTGCAGCCATTCCAAACCGGAATCCGCTTCCGGCATACTCACGTCGATCAATTTTTCACGCTTTTGCAGGAAGATAATGTCTGTCGTTACCTGTGTACCGGCGTTGGCGTAAAAGGCGTTGTTGGGTAAACGGATTGCGCCGATCAGCTCGGCGCGCTCTGCAATATATTTGCGGACATTGGGATTTTGCTTATCCATCGTCCCCTTGGAGGTGACGAACGCTATAAGCCCGCCCGGGCGCACCTTATCCAGTGTGCGGGCGAAAAAGTAATCGTGAATCAGGAAACGGTGCTTGTCATACCGCTTGTCGTGGAGAGAATAGCTGCCGAACGGGACATTGCCGATGGCAAGGTCGAAAAAGCTGTCCGGCAGTTCGGTATCCTCGAAGCCTTGCACCGCGATACTGTTCTGTTGGTAAAGCTGCTGGGCAATCCGCCCGGTGATGGAATCCAGTTCTACGCCGAACAGCGTGCTGTCTTTCATGCTCTCCGGCACCAGCCCGAAAAAATTGCCGATCCCGCAGGATGGCTCTAACACGTTGCCGGTGCGGAAGCCCATGTTTTCCACCGCCTGATAGATAGCCTTGATGACGGTGGGAGAAGTGTAATGGGCGTTTAAGGTGGTCGCTTTGGCCGCTTCATATTCCTCCGGGGAAAGCAGTCCGTACAGCTCGGCAAATTCGTCCGCCCACTGTTCGTTGTTCTCGTCGAACGCCTGCGGCAAGCCGCCCCAGCCCACATAGCGGGACAGGATTTCCTGTTCCTCCGGGGTGGCAAGCCTATCGTCAAATTCGATTTCCTTCAAGGTGCGGATAGCGGCGACGTTGTTTTTGAATTTTGTCTTTGCGCCGCCCTCGCCCAAATGATCGTCGGTAATACGAAAGTTATGGCGCTCGCTGCTGGGGATTTCCGGATGCAGCACAAAGGGCGAAACCTTTTCCCGGCGAACAGTCGGCGGGGCGGGCAGTTCTTCTTTTTTGGCCGGTGTTTCTTCCTGCGCCGGTGCAGTCAAATCAATGACGACAGAACGCAGTTTGACCGGCTCCTCCTGCTTTGGCGGTTCCTGCTCCGCAAGCAGCCGCCGCACTGTGTCGATATTCTCAACTCGGCTGATGGGAAAGCCCACGCTTTCCTCAAAGGTCAAATCCCGTAAACTGGCCTTGTCGTCATGGACGCTCTCCACCACGAAGCGACGTTCATCTATTGAGATTTCTTTTCCAAGAATCTCATCGGAAACCGTCATTTGCTGTTCATAGCGGTTAATATCCTGCTCCGAAAGCCATTCCGGTTTTTCAGGAAGCGCAGCATACAGCTCCCGCATTTTAGCGATCTGCTTTTCAACGCTTCCCGCCCAAAGGTGTTTTTCTGACCGTCCGCCAGCGCCCAAATAGTAATCGCAATCTATTCGCAGCCGGTCTAACAAGCGATAGTCATTAGAATAATCCGGGGGTTCCGACTGTTCCCGGATAAGGCCGCTTCGCAGATTGCTTTCAAATTCTTCCCGCCGCATGGAAACAGGAGCCTGCTGGGGCAGATTGGGAAAGGTGTACCAAACCTCGTTTTCCTCGATACGGGTGAGGACAAATTCGGAGCTGCCTTTCCCGTCCTCGCTGAAAATGACAAAGTGGTCGCCTGCCGCATATTCCAAGGGCAGCAGCTTTGCCCGTTCCACCGCAAGCCATTCGGCGGCTTGCTTTTCGCTGACCGCCTTTTTGACTTCCTCCAGATAGGCTTGCGCCTGCCATTCGCTGGTGAACTCCTCGCTCACGCCCTCGTCGTCTACATAAATGGCTTCGGTTTGATCGTCCCAAACCGCATAACCGTCATCGGTTTCAATCAGGAAAAATCGTTCCTCCGGCGGCAGCGCGCTGGCTGCGGCGATTTGCTCCACCTGACGCAGCATTTCATCGGCGCGGGAGGCAGGCTGACGGTTTTCGTACTGCTCCTCCGCAAAGGCGATCATCTCGTCAAAATCGAGATTGGCAAGATATTCGTTGAGGTCGCTCAAATCCTTACAGGAAATCGCGCTGACGGTTTCCCCGTCCACCTGATACACCAGCCGGGAATCCACAAGGTCGGCGCTGATTTCAACAGTGTGCTTTCCGTCATGGGTTCCGGCCATAGCCAAATCAACGTGATGAAGGTCGGAAAAATCCGCTTCCTGTTCAAATACCTCTATACAGTAAGCGTTGATCAGGCGCTTTGCTTCCATGAGGGCGGGCGGCTCCGTTTCCTCCGGCACAATCAGGTGGTCGTTCATGGGATTGTCCCGCACCTTTGCGTCGAACTCTGCCCGTGGCAGCACCTTATTGATGAGGGGGAAGCCAACGTCAAAGAGCCTGACTTCGTTTTCATCAAAGGCAAGGATTTCGTATTCCTGTGCGCCAAGATAGACGGTATCGCCCAAATGGTATTCGTACCGGGCGTTTTCTTTTTTGGCCGGTGTGTTTTCCTGCGGGGCGTGGCTTAAAATCTCCCGCGCAGCCGCAGCTTCGGCGGCTCTCTGCCGCATTTCCTCCGCCTGTTCCAGATAGGCGGGGTAATGCTCTTTTTCCTTGGGGGAAAGGTAGCGGTCAAGCTGTATCAGTTCCGCAATCCGCTTGGCCGCTTTATTCCATGAAAGCGTAATGCTCGCAGTGGGGCTGGAAATACTGCCCCTGCTAATCCTGATTCCTTTTCCGTCGTGCCATTCATCGATCCGGCTGGCTGCAATTTTCGGATATGCGCCGCCAATCCCATATTCCTCTTTGAGAAACGCGGCGTTCTCGCTTTGGGACAGGCTCTTTTGAAACTGCTCATAGATACGGTATTTGCCATCTTCAATGCCGCTTCCGTCCTGCAATACCGCGTCGATGTCCTCTTGGGAAATGGAAAAAGCGGAGGCTTTTTCTGCGGCTTGTGCCGCTGCCTCCGCTTCAATGGTATTCTGTTGTTCTTCCGGGGTGGGTAAAAGGGTTAATTGTAGATGAGTTCCCGGAAGATTATTTCCTCCGCCGAGTCGCGGATCGCGTTCATCCTGTGCACCCATTCCATCTGGTCGCGGGCTTTCAGTTCCTCCGTCACGCCATCCTGCGCCGCCATCCCTTTCACGATCTGCTCCATGCGGTTCTGCGCCGCTTCCTCGATCTCCATCAGGTGCTCGGTCAGCTTGCCTGAGGTGAGAAGATTCGTGAACAGAATCCTGTGGTGTTCCTTCAGATACGAACGTCGGAGCAAGGCGTATTTGCCCAAGTGTACCTGCGGCTGTTCCGGTACTGCCAGATTCGGCAGACGGTAATCGCCCTGATTGGTATATGTCAGTTCCATGTTCAGCACTCCTTTCCGGCTGGTTTGTTCTTTCTGTGTTTTCAGCATACCGCGCCTTTGCGGTTTCTGCAAATGTGCGATTTGTATTTTTGCCCGCCCTTTGCAGATTGCGGACGGTGCGGGAAATCTCCGCAAGCCCAATTTCCGCAATATCACGGGTGGCCACGCCGATGGCGTTGACCGTTTCCGGGGTATTAAAATTCAAAAGGGGTGCAAAATCCTCGCGCCCCAGATATTCGTCTGCGTTCAGGCCGCACCGTGTAAGGAAGATATATCCCACGCTGGCTTGCAGCGCGTTCCGGTAGGCAACCTCGACATTCAGGTCGTCCAGCTCTTCCAAAAAGCTGCCCTCGCGGGAAATCAACAGGTCGGAAAGGTAGTCCGGCATATTGTCCTCAACAGCGTTTTTGGCTGTGGAGAGCAGCGCCGCCGCCAAGTTTTCCTTGCTTTCCAGTTCCCCAAAGCGGTTTTCAAGGCTTTCGATCACGTCCGCTTCCTGTCCCGACTGCACCTCCCAAAGAGGGATGGGGCGGGCAAAACGGCTTTCGTGGGTGTCGGAAATATCAAAGTAATATTTCAGCCGCGTCCCGTGGACATATTCGCGGTCAAACACCGCAATGCCGGTTGCACCCCGGTTGACCCACCGCCCAAACCGCTTGTTCCATCCGTTTTTGCCCTCAATCGGCAAAACTGCGGTAGCGTCCGGGCGCTGTGCGTAGATGAGCACCAGTTCGTCAAACGGAAGCCGGTAGTTCCGGCAGGCGGAGCGCAGGAACGAAGTCCAGTTTTCAGGGCGGGAGGTAATTTCCCGTATAGATTGCCGGTACAGTTCGGTAATCTGTTCATATCTCCGCGCCATTTTTGCACCTCCTCATCGTTCATATTCCCGGTTTTTCTTTTTCGCCGGTTTTATGGGATTTCCATTGTCGTCGTAGTTTTTCGGGTCGGCGGCGGGCGTTTGCCAGCCGAACAGGGAACCGGCCAGCATAGCGGCCTCCTGCTTCTTGGTAACGCCCATAGTGTCATTCGCAATATCTGCCGCTTCCCGTGCGGTTTTGCCGGCAATTTGCATTTCGGAAGGGATATAGCCCATTTCACCCTTTTGAATGATAATCAGCTTATCTGCGGAAGGGAGGGTGCTGAAGCACTTTTCCGGCAAAGACGAGCGCATGGGGATTACCTTGCTTCCGGTTTCCTCCATCATCTCGGCAAACTGACAGATATGATACAGGTTATTGCTTCCGATCTCGGCATGGGTTTCGTCGATATACCGGCACGTCCGCAGCGTTTTTTCCCCGTTAGGGCGGGTAATTTGGATTTGCTCTCCGTCTGCGATTCGGAACAGTTCCCGGTATTCGGGGGTGATGAATCGGATTCCGTTTTTGGCTTTTTCCATGTGGGCGTCCAAATGCTCTTTGACGTAGCAGAACACATAGAAATTGTAGTCGTCCACCATCGGGTTGCAGCGTATTAAGAAGCTGTGCCGCCCTTTGTCGATACGGAAACCGAATTCCTCGCAGTAGTTGCCCTGAAAGGCGCTGTCCGGGTTTTCCTTGCAGAAAAGCCGCATGGCATTGCGGCTTCCAAACAGCCCGCCGCCCACATCTTCAAAGCGCAGGGCATTGACGACCTTATCAAACTCGTCGCCAAAATCATCGGAACGGAAGCTCTTGATGTGATCCTGCCATGAGGTATAAAACTCCGTGCCGGTTTTCCCAAAATCGCCGCGCAGATACCCGATACTGCCGGTCTGCGCCCGAATCTGGCTGCTTTGCTGATAACTATACAGCCTTTCCTCCGGCTGCATGGGTTTGATGGTAAGCTGCATTACCGTTCACGCTCCTTTTTCTTTTTTTCAGGCTGCTCCTGCCCACGGCTCTGGTATTCCAGTTCCTGCCCTGCGCGTTCCAATAAGTCCCGTTCCGCCGCTTGGCGGGTAGAAAAATAATGCCCCCAAAAGTAGTTGTTGCCATTCTTACACTCCCATGTTACAAACGGGGCCGGAGCGTTTGGCATTTCCCCGATGACAAACTCCGCTTTTCCAATATGGACGGAATCGGTGATGGTATATCCCGCATTTGTACGCATTTCCATTTATCGTGCCTCCTTATCGCTTCGGCGCTGTTCTTTTTTCGCCTGTTCCTGCTGCAAAATCCCGGAAAGGCGCTCTTTTGCCCATTCGGGCAGCTTATCCGGTTTTACTTCGCCCTGAATGTCATACCGTTCCCATCGGATATGCCTGCCGGAATACAGGTTGGTACAAAAACAGGCGTTCCCACGGGCGTTTGCCTGTGCGCCATTACCGCCTGTAACATACACAAGCTGGTGGTTTGCTGTGCGGTATTCCGGGGCAAGGGCGCTGGTCTTGACCGCCACGATTTTCCCCTCGATACATTCGGAATAGCTGTTGGGAAAGCAATCGCCGGGGGTTAAGGGCGCAAGGGGGACAGACGCCTGTTCCTGTTCAGCCAGCACCTTTCCGGCCTGCTGCTGGATTCGCTCCCCAAACAGCTTCATCATTTCGGCAAAGTTATCGCCCACCATGCAATCGCTGTATTCATAAAAAAGCTCGTTGGCGGTATAAAAAGCGCAGAAATATGGCTCGGCATTGGTTTCATCCATGCCGAATACGACCTCCTTGCCGCCAATCCGCACCGCTTGGGTGATTTCATAATTTTCAGCCGTTCGTTTTTCCTGATCTGCTTCCGGCATAGCTACACCTCCCATAGCAGATACATTCGGATATACCGCTTGACCAGCGATACATCTTCAAAAATCCGGGTTGTCCTCGTGAGGTAGTAGACCGCTTCTTTCCACTCCTTCAAAAGAAAAGCCGAATCGTCCAGTAAAAGCAAATCGGCCAGCGCCGCGCGGCGGTTTATCGGATTCAGCCAAAGGTCGGAAACAAAGCAGCCCTGTTTTTTCGCCAGTATGTCGAGTACATGGGGTTTATCCATTGTCCCGCCTGCTTTCTTCGGCCTTTTGCAGCAGTTCTTCCACCAGCCTGCCAGCCCGCAGGGTGTTCTGTTCGGCAAGCACCCTGTTCTGCACACATAAAACCGCGCGGATATTGGGGACGGTAATGCCGGGAATCTCCACCATTTCCTCCGGCGTGACGGTCAAAAGCTGTACCGGCGAATAGCCCGCCTGTGCGAAAATGCGGAACAGCCTTGCTTCAAATCGTTCCTTTTTCATTGAGAATCCATCTCCTTTGCATATTTTTAGGGATATGTAAAGGGGGCGGCTTTTCAGCCGCCCGCAGGGAAATTGCTATCTCTTTTTCCTGTTACGCACATACAGGAATACCAGCCCCGCCACAATGAAAACGACAAGGCCGATGGCGATGATAGATTTCAGTTCCATTATTCAGCGTCCTCCTTTTTGCGTTTTTTCAGGCCGATCACGCCGAGCGTAACAGCACCCATGGCGGAAACACCCATCAGGGCAGCCCACAGCCACGGTTTGCTGTCGTCGCCGGTTTTCGGCGTATCCCGCAGTTCGTTGTGCATTTCGGCTACGGTGGTCTTATCGGCCAAAATCGTTACCGTCTTATCCGCAGGCAGCACATAGTTGGCGCTTGCCTCGTTGGACACCTCCGAAACGGTGTAATCGCCCACGCGCAGTTCCACATGGATTTCACCATTTTCGTCGGTCACAAAGGTTTCGTCATAACCGTTCGCGCCGGTAATGCGGAAAGCAAAGCCCTCCAGCTTTCCATCGCTGGACGTTTTTTCGATCCGCAAAGCGCCGGTCTGCGCCATATTCACAAAACCAATCCCTGCCTCGTTTTCCACCTCGTAGGTCTTATCCTGTTCGGTGATCTCCACATAGTAGGCGTTCTCATCCAGCAGGAACGAATCCGGCGCTTTGGATTCTTTTACGAACACGCCGCCATACTCCACATGGGTCATTTCATAAATGCCGGTGCTGGTTTCCTCCATAAGCCCCAGCAGTTCGTCGCCCTCGTCCAGTTCCTGATTCCCGTTGCTGTCGCGGTACACCTCAAATTCAGCGCCCGTCAATTTGTTGCCGGGGTAATCCTTGTCCACCTTGGTCAAGCGGAGATTGCCATAGATACGCTGGTTTTCGATGGCGATTTCCACCACAGCCCCGTCCTCGTCAATCGCCACAGGGAATACCTCATCGGAAAGCGCGAATCCGGTCACGCCCTGCACCTCTTTTAACAGCCAGTTTCCGTAGGGTACGCCCTCAAAACTGAAGCTGCCATCCTCCAAAGAAGTTGCGGTAAGGATGGCGTTTTCGGCGGTAAACTCGGTTTCATCTGCCCGGAACAGCCCGATTACAGCGCCCTCAAGCCCTGTACCGTTTTCATCGGTTTTCATGCCCTTGATTGCACCGCGAATCAGCTTGTTTTCAATGGCTTCGCCATTATTGGCCTTGATTTCCACAACCGGCACGGAAGCGCCTGCATACTCAAAGGTAAAGGGGAAGGTTTCGCCATTCAGCAGATAGTGGCTGTCGGTAGAGAGTTCTTTCAGGTAAAAGCTGGCGAAAGGCAAATCGGTCTGGCAGATGGCGCTGCCATTTTCATTCAGGGAGAGGATTTCAATTAAACCGTCTGCCGGAATTACCGACCCGTCCGCCGCTACAATTTCCTCCTGTGCGAACAGGCCAAAAGTAACCGCCGCGCTTTCACCGTTCATGCCGATCTGGAATCGCTCGTCCTGTTCCAGCACCTTGTCAAGCGTTACCTTTACTTTCTGGCGCTCGTTGTAAAAGCCGGTGCTGGTTTCCGTGATTTCGATTTCCTGACCGGCATAGGTTAATTCCACAATCTGCGGCTCCGCACCGGTATCGGTCATGCCATAAGGGAATTCAGTTTCTCGGATTTCAAATTTTCCAAGGTACAAAGGCTTGCTCTGGGCTGTCCCGTCCGGCCCGGTGGTGATGGTATCGACAATCTCGCCTGCGGAATAGCGCAGCGTCCCGTCCGGCGTGTAAACATCTTCCACAGCGGTAATCTCAAATACTGCGCCCGGCAAGCCCTGTACTTCATAGACGGGCTGGTACACGCCATTGTTTTCCGTAACGGAGGCAAACACCTCGCCGGTTTTGCTGACCTTGATAATGCCTTTCTGCGCGACGTTTTCCTTGACGACCTCAATGATGGTCACGCCGCCTTCCTCGCTGGAAGCGTCCTGCGTTACATCAAAATACACCGGCTCGGTGGAAAGGGTGTAACCATAGGGGGCCTGTACCTCGACCAAAGAAAAGCCGGTGCCATATTCAAGCGGCTCCGGCGTAATCAAATAGCCCTCCGCATTGGTGTAAAAGGTATCAATCTCGGTGATTTCGGGGTAGGTGAAGGTCTGCGTAATCAGGCTTCCGTCCGGGTTATATAGCTGGAAGCCAGCGCCCGCATAAGGGATCACCTGTCCGGTTTCCGCGTCCACCTTAACGATCTTGATATGGCTCTCAAAGTTGGCGTTGTTGATGAGATAGCGGTAGGTCTGTCCGTCCTGCGCGATATACACCTCAAATTCTATGAGTTCTCTTCCGGGCCAGCCGAGCGTTTGACGAACCGAGTAAATCCCGTATGGGAGATCGACGCTTTGGCAGTAGCCGTTTTCGTCGCAAACAAGGTAATCGCGCTCGGATTCCTTGGCATTTTCATAGCTGCCCGCCGATTTCAGATAGATTTCAAACTCTGCGCCTTCCTCCGGCGTTTCGACCTGTGTTTCACCATCGTCGGTATGCTTGATGATGGCGATATTGCCCTTGATGATTTCTTCCGTTGCGTCGATGGCGGTATCGTTCAGTTCAATCTCATACAGCTCCGGCTCTGCGCCCACAGGGTAGACGGTGGGGTCTAACAGATAGCCCTCGCTGGGGTTGATTTCCCGAATCGACCAATCTGAATCGCAGACGTAATACTGGGTTGTGAACTGATTGTTTTCATCGGTGGTATAGCTGTCGATCAGGGTGTCGCCCTTGTAGATTCCATAGGTGGCTCCGGCAAGGGAAGCGTTGCCCTGTGCTGTCCCGGTTTCGCTGTCGCTCTTGGTAACGGTAACACGGAACTTTTTGAGGATATTCTGGAAACTCTTGTGGGTGACTTCGTTCCACTCGATTGCCGCGCTCTGCGCTTCGGGGACGACGTAGCGGATGGCGACGTCCACCTCCTCCAGCACATAGCCCGTGCCGATCAATACGTCCTCAAAACGCGCCACGCCGGTGGAATCCGCCACCGCATATTCGTCAACCTCCAAACCGGAAAGGGACGTACCATACAGGTGAAAGGTCGCGCCCTCCACAAGCCCGTCCTCGCTGGTCTTGGTGACTTCCAGATCGCCGCGTTTGAGGATATTGCTGAAATGCACGGTAGCAGTCTGCCCGCTGACGATGGTAACGCGCTGTGACTGCTGTGGCTCATAGCGGTCAATCGCCTGCTCGGTGACGGTATAAACGCCCGGGTTGAGATCGGAAATGTCGATTTCACCCGCCGAATTGGTCGTCCTTGTTTCATGGAAGCCCTCGCCGGAAATGGTAAAGGAAATGCCCTCCACCTTACCGTCCTCCGAGGTCTTGATGAGTTTCATGCCGCCTGTCTTGACCTCCAGATTCAGATAACCGGTAACCGGGTCGGAAACCGTTACGCCATAGGTGGTGTAGTCCTGCTGGCCGCTTCCGATTTTCCCGTCCGTCCAGACGACTACGCCGCTTCGCTGCCCGTTGATCTTCTCCGCTTTAATGGAAACCGAGCCTTTAATGGCGGTATCAGAGGAAATCGTCAGCTTGTTGCCGCTTGCGGAAATATCCAGCCCTGCGGCGCTGCTGGTAAAGGTGAAGCTGGAAAGGACGTTGTTTTCGTCCGTCAAAGTTACGGAATATTTTTCCCCGTCCCATTTCAGTTCGTAGGAACCGGCGCTGGCACTGCTGTGGGAAAAGAAACTGGGCAGCATGGTATGGCGCTGCACCTGATTTTCAATGGAATCGTACTGCTCAAAAATCAGGTCGTACAGGGGGTGATTGGCGCTGATATAGTCCGTAACGCTGTCCTTGCCCTGCGCCGCAGCGTTCACATGGCTAAACTGGCTGTCGCGCTCACCTACGACGGTTTCCCACACCAGAAGCTGTGTGGCGATATATCCCGCGATGTCCTCCGCGTCGGCAGGGTCGCGGCTGTCCCATGCGGTGCTGGCGTTGCCCTGCCAGCCATATTGCATGATCCGCCCAAGGTACTCTTTGATAGTGGAGGGCGAAATAGTGGGGTTCATGTCCGAGGGGTAATTATCCCAATAGCTTTCATCCCGCCCCTGATACTTGTCGCCGGTATGAACGCCGACGCCCGGCTCAATACAGTAAACCGCGCGGCCATTAAATGAATCCTGCGCGTGGACGGTAAAGTGGCTGCTTTCGTCCACCGTCCAGCCACCCATCAGGTTGAGTGCCGGATGGTCCCAGCCGGTTTTCTGCGGGTCTGCGCTGCGGGGAAGATCCACAAGGTAGGTGGTCATTTCTTCACCGGCGGCAAAGGCCGTGATCCCCATCCCCGAAAATACTCCAAAGCACATGAGCAGTGCAAGAAGCATGGATAGGGGCTTTTTCAATGCTTTCATTAAGCTACCTCCTTAAAATCAGGCAAAAAAAAGGCACACCGTTTTACCGATGTGCCAGTCTGTGGATATTCATAGTTGATGACATAGAAAAAGGCGGCGGGGCATTTTTACCCTACCGCCTTGGCCGGTCAGCACATTTCATTTACCCATTCCTGAACGTCCTCCAGCGACAATTCATAGCGGCTTCCCGCCGCAACGGAATTGCTGTCCAGCGAGATAATCATATACCCGCCGAAATTGTCCGGGGAAACTGCACGTGGGGATTTGTGAAGCGCATAACCGGCTTTCTGCAAAACACGACGAAGCTCCCGTTCTTGGGAATATCCTGTACGCATGAGAATACCTCCTCGTTCGATATTCCATGCCAAACCACGCCACGCCCGTCGTTGTTTATGGGTTTATTCTAACACGCTCTTGTAAAACAGGCAATTACCTGCCAAAAAGAACGCTTTTGCTCCTCACCGCCTTTCCTTTACGCACAGCCGGTATGTCAGAGGCATTTTCCCCTGGAAAGTGTGCGGCTCCTGAAAAGCGTTGGCTGCTCCCCGGTTCTTCTTTTTTAGCTGGTTTAGCTGGTAATCGAGGGGGAGAGGTGTGGAGAGGGGGAACAGCGCAAACTGCTGATTTTACCAAATGGGCGCACTGCTCCCTTGGCAGTCCGGTTATCGTTCCATACTGCGCTGCCGCTTGCGGTACAGTTCCAGCGCCTTAATAATGGTATCTTCGATTTTCTGCGCGGGCGTCCCCGGCGCAAAATACCGGCTGATCCGTTCCTTTGGGATTTTGATTTGTTCCTTTTGATTGGGCTTCTCCTCCTGCATAATGGATAAGATAACGTCCGGGTTCAGCTTGCCCTCCTGCGAAAACTTCCGCATTTTGATAGCTTGGGCGTGGGACGGGGTGCAATCCTCGCTGAACATGGTGTCCAGTAAAAAATGCTGTTCCTTTTCCGCCAAATAGGATAATTCCACAGCCGGACGGAGGGCGATTTTCCCGTCGTCCACCATATCCAGTATTTTAGGAAGCAGATAAGTGAGGCGGATATAGCGTTGAATTTGGCTTTTGCTATCGCCAGATTGTTCTGCAAGAATGTCACGCGACTTGTGCCCCACTGGGGCACAAGTTAAATCAAGGCGTTTACCTTGTCTATTCATTGCGTCCAGTTTCATTTTGTAGGCAAACGCCTTTTCAGACGGGAGGATTTTTTCACGCTGCAAGTTGCTGTCCACCATAACAATGATGGCTTCATCGTCGGTGAGATTGCGGACAATGCAGGGGATTTCCGGCAGCTCGGCCAGTTCCGCCGCACGCTTTCGCCTGTGTCCGGCTACCATTTCATACCCGCCGCCCGGTTTTTCCCGCACAAGGGCAGGCACCAAAACGCCATGCTCCTTGACGCTTTCCGCCATTTGCTGCATTTCCTCATCCATCCGTACCTTGAACGGGTGGTTAGGAAAATCGCTGATTTCACCCGGCGACAGATTGATAACGCGCTCCAGCTTGGCCTCGTCGCGGCTTTCCTGCGTGGAAAACAGGTCATCTACCGAGGTCAGCAGACCGGCTACGCTGTTTTTCGCCAATCTCCATCACCTCCTGTACCAAAGTCTGATAGGCTTCTGCCGCTTTCCCGCGCGGCTCATGGCGGAAAATGCTCTTATCCGCCGTACTGATTTCCGCCAGACGCACCGTTGCGGGAATAACCGCTTGCAGGACGGGCAAATGCTTTCCGAAGTTTTCCTTGACCGCCGAAACGACCTCCTTGCGGAAATTCGTTTCGTTTGCCATTGTCAGAAATACGCCGCCGATTTTCAGATTGTGGTTGATTCCCTTTTTTACGTTCTGCACAGTGCCGACCAGTTCCGTCATATCCTCCGCGGCCAGATAGTCGGCCTGTACAGGAATCAACACATAATCCGAAGCGGAAAGGGCGTTGATGACCAGCATACCGAGGGACGGGTTACAATCGAGCAGCACATAGTCGTAGGGCTTCTTGATACTGTTCACATAGCGCCGCAGCACCATTTCCCGGCTCATGACGTTCACAAGGCTCACTTCCACAGCCGACAGGGTGCGGTTTGCCGGGACAAAATCAAAGCCCTCATGGTGGCGCAGGATTTCCGGGTGGCTGCTGTTTTCCGTATCTGCCACAACGTCATTCAGCGCGTTGCCAAGCGTTACAGGCAGGTCGTGGGGCTTTCGTTGTCCCAGCATTTTGGTGAGATCGCCCTGCGGGTCAACATCAATCAGCAGGACATTTTTTCCGTTCATGGCCAGCCCTGCGCCGATGTTATACACGCTGGTGCTTTTCCCAACGCCGCCTTTTTGATTGGCTACTGCAATGACCTTTGGTTTTGCCATAGGCGGGTTCCTCCTTTTTCATAGATTTAGCCCACCGTTGGCAGGACGGTGGGCTATGTACGGAGGAAATGGAAAAGCCGCCTATTCTGTGGAAGAATAAGCGGCAGTTTGCGTCAATATGTTGTTTTCAGATTTTCTTTACAGGGGCGCACATCACTTTCAAAAGCAGTTCGTCAACGCAGCCGGAATCCCTGTTTTCCCGGAGTAGGGCGTTCCTCAGCCGGTTCAGGCTCTGGATTACGAGGGCGGCTTCCTCCGGCGTATATGCGACAAAGTATTTTTGTTTCTTCATCTGGCCTGCCTCCTTTGTGCTTCCATTATATATGGCGGGGAGGATAGCCGCAAATGTGCGATTTTCCGGCTCGGTTTAAGCCATGAAGCACCCACACTATTAGATTTTTTCGGTGAAATATATTCGTCTGCTGCCAAAAACCTTGATTTCATGCGGGTTTGCGAGAGTGTCGTTATGAACATCGGTACCAGCCGGAATGGGAGGTTGTAACGCCTGCGCAGCTGGCCATTGTGAATTTTTGCTATGCGCCTCAGGGGCTCACACCCCAGCAGCAGGACGAACTATTTCTCAGCGCATGATGGAGGAAGGCTTTGCCTGCGTGCTGACCACCCAGCTGAAAGGCCGGACCGTTCTGCGGATCTGCCCGATCCACCCGGAGACAACGGAGGACGATATCCGCCATACGATACAGCGTATGTACCAATATGCCCGTGCGCTGAAAAAGGAATGTGTGTCGAACTTTTCTTGAATCATATGCCATAAAGTAACACAAAAACAACAGATAGCCGCCACAATTCCGTAATGATTGATGCTTGACAGTCTCCTGAAAGAATGCTATAATAATAACCGTAAAATTTGAGTGGTCTTTTCCGGATTCGGTCATCTTTTTGCCACACAGCTATCTTGTGATAGCTGTGTGGTTTTTTTGCTGTCTGCATCCTAAAAAATCTGGCAGAACGGAGAATGGTACTTGTATGGAAAATGATTTTTGTCTCTTATCAAAACACGCCGCAGCGTAAGGGCCTATCAAGCAGAACCTGTACCCGCTGAGGCTTTGGACGCTGTACTGGAAGCAGGGACTTACGCTCCTACCGGCGGAGGACATCAATCTCCAACCATCATTGCAATTACAGACCCCAAATATAGGCGGGAGATTGCAAAACTAAACGCAGAAGTGATGGGGAGCAACACAGACCCTTATTATGGCGCACCTGTCGTGATCCTAGTTTTGGCAGATGGCTCCGCAAGTACCTTTGTGGAGGACGGAAGCTGTGTCCTCGAAAACATGATGCTCGCCGCCCATGCCCTTGGGCTGGGAACTGTATGGGTACATCGGGAACGCGAGATTTTTGACAGCGAAAAAGGAAAGGCTCTCCTGCTGGAGTGGAAGCTGCCGGAAACCTTGCGCGGTGTCGGGGCGGTTGCATTGGGGTATCCAGCCCGGGAAGCCAGTCAACCCGCAGCACGCAAACAAAACTATATCGTTCGGATTTAATGATCCTGCTGTCCGGCGCAATTTTTTGCGCCGGACACTTTGGGGAGAGGAGGGAAAGTATGCAGACCAATAATAAAATGGCGGTCGCTCCTGTTGGAAAACTCATCTGGCAAATGTCGATACCGCCGCTGATTTCCATGTTCCTGCAATATTCCTATAACCTGATAGACAGCGCGTTTGTGGCACGGTTGAGTGAGAATGCACTGATCGCTGTTTCTCTGGCATTCCCGATTACAACATTGATGAATGCAGCGTCTATCTGGATCGGGGTCGGCGTGAATGTGCTGATAGCAGGATATCTTGGACAGAAAAAGCAGGATGATGCAAATACAACCGTCACACATGGATTGTTGCTGGCCTTTGGAATAGGTGCTTTGCTCAACCGTATGTCATTACTGATTATGAAACCCTATTTTCGGGCATTCACCAATAATGAAGAAATTTATCAGTTGAGTCTTGCCTATATGAGCGTATGTTCGTTCATGCAAATTCCCAACATGGTGCATATCGCAATCCAGAAGATGATACAGGCTACTGGGAACATGATTGCTCCTATGTGGTTCCAGATTGCAGGAGTGGTCGTTAATTTTGTATTTGACCCACTCCTAATTTTTGGTATTGGTGTTTTTCCAGCTATGGGAATCCGTGGCGCTGCGGTGGCTACTGTTGCGGGCTATTTGTTATCCATGATTTTGGCATTTGCCTTGCTGCTGGGCAAAAAGCAAAAAGTGCGGATAAAGATCAAAGAATTTCATATACAAAAGCGGATGATTGCCCGTATATTCGCCCTTGGCTTACCATCTTTCATTATGAATGCCCTCAGTTCGTTTATGGTGACATTCGTCAATCTGTTTCTGGTGGCGTATTCCGATACGGCGATTGCATTCTTTGGTGCGTATTTTAAGGTGCAGCAGCTGATCGTTATGACAGTAAACGGCTTGATTCAGGGCTGTTTGCCTATTATGCGGTTTAA
>OLQT01000016.1_pt1 | contig 149640 bp, 131 predicted proteins | sample 1672651 | NCBI WGS metagenome assembly OLQT01 (sample SAMEA3136709, study PRJEB25190) | human gut metagenome | biome: human gut; feature: human-associated habitat; material: faeces | place: Austria | collected 2013 | reverse complement strand
AAATGGTGGAGCTAATCAGTCGTGGAAATTAATTAATCGTTAGACTAGACGTAGTTTTAACGAATAACGGGTTTTCTGTGTGGCTATTTTTTCGAAGTCTTTTTAAGTATAGGATTGTAGCCATGTTTGCAGATAGAAGCTTTTAAAGCTGTGTTACAGATAGATTGCGCGGAAAGAAATGGCAGTCGTTAAAGTCAATTCTATTAGATACAACTTTTTGATGAATCTGTTGTTGACGGGTTCATCTGTTCTTTTTCCTCTGATAACGTTTCCCTTTGTTAGCCGTGCGCTTCTTTCTGATGGTTATGGTCTCGTTACATGGGCATCTAGTATTGCGTCGTGGGTTTCTTTGATTGCAATGCTCGGTGTGAGTCGTTATGGAATCCGTGAAGTTGCACGCGTGAGAGACGATAACGAAAAGCTGATAAGAGTTACCACAGAGATTTTTGCAATAATCATTATCTCGACAATTATTGTTTTAGCTTGTTTTATTGTTTCAATCTTCACGCTTGATCAGTTTTCAAATTGCAGAGAATTACTGTTTATAAATGCAGTGACGGTGCTATGCAACACTCTTGGGGTGAATTGGTTTTTCCAAGGAATTGAAAAGTATCGCTATATTAGTATTCAGGGCATATTAATCAAGATTGCCTGCTTTGTCGGCGTAGTTTGCTTCATCCACGTTCCGAACGATTATATGCTTTATGCGGGAATTACAGTGGGAGCTTTTGGCCTGGCGAACTTCGCTAACTTTCTTTATATGGTTTATTTAATTAATAAAGCCGCTAAGGAAGTTATTGAGGAAAAGAATAACAATCCGAGTAATCTTAAGGTAATAAAGCAGGATAACTTTATAATTACGAGGCTAAAAAAGAGTGTTTTTTCAGGTGATGGTTTTAGGCTAAAACACCACCTGAAGCCCCTTTTTACTTTCTTTTTTGTTGCAGCATCGATATCTGTTTACACGTCTCTTGATACAGTCATGTTGGGCTTTTTGAGTGACAATAGCCAAGTCGGTTATTATTCGGCAGCAACGAGTGTTAAAACCGCATTAGTAGGCGTGGTGTCGGCGCTGTCAGGAGTTCTTCTTCCTCGTGCTTCGTATATGCTATCCAAGGGAGAGACCGACAAGTTTAAATCCATTGTTAAAAAGTGCATTCTTTTTGTCATTTTGGTTTCTATACCGCTTGTTTTGGTTCTTTTTGCATTTGGAACTCAGCTAATCGTCCTGTATGCTGGTTCTGACTTTGAGGCTGCAGGACCAATAGTTTCACTGATTGGGCTTGCGGTAATTCCGATAAGTTTGTCGATTGTATTTTGTGATGCCGTCATGGTCCCTTTAGGCATGGAAAAGTACTGTTCTGTTATTTATGCAACCGCGGCAGTTGTTGATTTCGTTGGTAATCTTTTCCTTATTCCGTTATGGGGGGCAATGGGAGCAACTATTGCGACGGTCTTTGTGGAGACAATGATTGCCGTAATTGAATTTCTTCTAATAAGGAAGCATATTTTTTAGAGATAAAACAAACGTACTTTATTTTATGAACTGAAATTAAAAAAGTTTACTAATTACTGTAATCTATGATGTGGTTTTGCTGTATTCTGCTTCTGCCTGGTTTTGAATGATTTTGCAAATTGTCTGGAAAAGAGGCTTTCCAAGGTAAGAGAGAATATATGCAGCTTTGGTGGAATTGTAGATGTTCTTGCTGCTGATTGCTTCCTTGCGAACCTTCCTTATCTCTTTGAACAATAAGTCGGCAAGATGTTTTTTATTTATGAGTGAAAAATAGGAAAACTGGCCGATTAGTTCACCGTAATAACGCCGTTCTGCTGCCCATATGGCTTTGGGCATTTTCTCTTTGGTGAAATTTAAGATTTCTCTAGATGCTTCAAGGGAAAATAAGATTTTTTCACCTCTTTGGTTCATAGTGGATTCGCTTCTGTTTGTAAGATAGTAATAGTCGCATGCGTCTTCATACGCAATTTTTTTAGCATTAAAGATAACTTTATAAGTTACAAATCTGTCTTCATAGAACTTACCTACGGGAAAGTGGAGAAAAGAAAAAAGGTTTTTTTATACAGTTTTCCCCATGGTTGTTCTTGGTATACAGATTGAAAATCCATTACAGAAGTTAATGCTTGTGATGGGTCTAAGATAACCGTGCTTTTGGGTTTTTTGTTCTCGATTGGCTTAGTTGAATTTACTGTAATTTTGGTGTATCCAGTAATAACGAAATTTGCGTCGGTTTTTTTTGCAGCGTTATAAAGGTTTTCTATGTGATATTTTCCCATTATGTCATCAGGGTCCATGAAAGTGAGATATTCTCCATGGACATAATCCATTCCAGCATTTCGTGCGGCGGAAACACCTTGATTTTTCGTATGGATAACAGTGACTCTCGAGTCTTTATTTTGAATTTCATCACATATATTTCCCGATTCGTCGGTTGATCCGTCATCAACAAGGATTATCTCGAGATTTTTGTATGATTGGTTCAGCAAAGTTTCAATAGAATATGACATGTAGTTGGCAACATTGCATACAGGAAGAATCACGCTAATTAATTCGTTTTCTTTAGGATAGCTCGTCATTATTTTGCTTCAAATCTCTTAGTGTTTTTTGCAATTCAATTTATCTTATATCGTGTAAATATAATAATTTTCTAAAAAAATATATAAAGGTTATATGACGCGTTTTTGATATAAAACCTGTATTTTTGTAAAAATATTTCGCCCGAGAAACGAAGTTAGGAATGCAAGTTTTGCAAGTGGAGTAGTGCGTTGGTTTGTGAGGGCGGATTTTCGTTCTTTTCTTATTGTGGAGTAAATCTGGTCTGCCACCTCTTTTTCGCCGAGCATTGTTGCGAGGGTATAAATTGCAACCAGCTCTGTATACCAGCAACGTTCGGCTGCCCAAGCTGCTTCAGGGTGATTTTTTCGAGTGTATTCTAATATCTCATAAGAAGCTTCAAGGGATGAGAATTTTCTATTATCTAGGGTGTTGATTGTTGATTCGGGCCTGGAAGAAAGATAGTAATAGTCGCATGCGTCTTCATACGCAATTTTTTTAGCATTAAAGATAACTTTATAAGTTACAAATCTGTCTTCATAGAACTTACCTACGGGAAAGTGGAGAAAAGGGAAAAGGCTTTTTGAGTACAATTTTCCCCATACTTGCTCTTGAAATGTTCCGGGTGCTGAACCGATAGCAATTGCAAACGCTTCGTCGTTTGTTATGGTTCTTGTTGTTGCTGGTTTACTACTTAGTAAATCTGGGGAATCGTTTATTGAGATATTTGTTTTTCCCGTAATGGACAGTTCAGAATTAGTCGAAATAAGAGCTGTGTAAAGGTTTTCGATATGGTAAATCCCGATTTGATCATCTGGGTCAAAAAAAGTTACATATTCTCCGGAAATTTGGGTCATTCCGAAGTTTCGTGCCGCTGAAGGTCCAGAGTTTTCTTTATGGAACACAATAACACGGGAGTCGGTATTTGCGATTTTTTCGCATATTTCTCCCGATTCATCGGTTGATCCGTCGTCGATAAGAATTATTTCGAGGTTTTTATGGGTTTGGTTTAAGACGGAGGTGACAGAATTTTCTATGTAATTGGCAACATTGTATACGGGTACAATGACGCTAATAAGAGGGTAGTTGGTATGCTGCTTTTTCATAAGGGCCTCAATCGCTAAGAACAGGGTTTAAAATCATCTACGATAACTAAACGACATGATTATTTTACAGAGTTTATAAAAGGATAAGATGTTTGTATTGTTTAGTTCCAGATAGATATAGTTCGCATGGGAAAATTAGGCATTATGTAATGAATTTACTTATGTTGTAAATTCATAGGACCGAGGAGAATCAATGAGAATACTTGTTTATGGGTTAAGTAATGTTCGTGGGGGTGTCGAAAGCTTTATCATAAATAACTGCACATACATTCAAAGCAAGTACGATAATATCAGGTTTGACTTTGTAGTTATTGATTCGATTCCCTCTTTTGTTGAAAATCTTCAGGAACAAGGTTCTCATTTTCATGTTGTTCAGAATAGAATTTCACACCCTTTTCTTTTTAAGCGAGAACTCAATTCAATTTTAACTAAGACTGGATACGATTATATTTGGTATAACGTTTGTACTTTGAGCGATATCACGTTGTTGGAAATAGCGAAAAAAAAATCAATCAAAACGATTATTCACTCTCATAATTCACAAAATATGGGAAACAGCCTTAACCTACTATTACATAAAGCACATAAGGCAAGAATCTCGAGTCTTGGTGATTGTTTTTTTGCATGTTCCAAGGATGCCGGTCGTTTCATGTTCTCTGAAAAAAAAGATAGTCAATGTTCTTTCGATGTAATGAGAAATACGATAGATGTTGATATGTTTAGGTTTTCGGATAAAAAACGGGTAAAAATACGAAAAGAACTTGGCTTGGAAGGGCTATTTGTTCTTGGCCATGTTGGACGCTTCCATCCTCAAAAAAATCATGAGTATCTTCTCGATGTTTTTTCTCGGTATTACCAAGAGGATAAAAATTCGGCCTTGATATTGATTGGCGGAGGGGAAAGAAAAAACATTGATGAAGTCAAAGAAAAGGCGAGGGCGCTAAATGTGCTCGATAGAGTTTTATTTCTTGGCGAAAAAAAAGATATTGCTTCATATTATTCGGCGATGGATTGTTTTGTTTTTCCTTCTCGATATGAAGGATTTCCTTTTTCGCCGATTGAGGCGCAGGCTTCAGGGCTGCCGTGTTTAGTGTCGGATGTTTGTCCAGAAAATATAATTATGCTTCCTAGTTCAGTGATGCTGGATATTGATTCTGAAACTGAACTATGGGTGAATGAAATTCGTCGAATAAAAAAAATGGAAATCAATAGAGAAGAGGGAGTCTTATTTGTTGAGCATGCGGGATATGGTTTATGCGATTCGACAGAATGGTTTTTAAAAAAAATAGGATATATGAATTAGCTTTTTAATAAGGATTGAAATTCTATTTTAAATAAAAATAAGGAGTTGTTCAGCTTTGCCTCAAACAAAAAAAATACTCCACGTAATAGGAGTAATGGATCGTGGTGGCGCCGAATCTTTATTGATGAACGTTTATCGTGGAATAGATAAAGAAAAATTTCAATTTGATTTTTTGGTTCATGAAAAAAGGGAAGGAGATTATGACAAAGAAATAAAAAAACTCGGAGGAAGCATATATTCCGTTAGACGCTTTGTTGGCTTCAATTTGTTTCAATATAAAAATGAATTAAAAAATTTTTTCTTCAAGCATCACGATTACGATGTTGTTCATGTTCATATTGGGTTTCCAGCAGCAATTATCCTTCACGAAGCGAAGAAATGGAATATTTTTACTATTGTTCATTCTCATGCGGCAAATGTGTCTATGGGCTTTTATGGGGTTGTTTACGATTTTTTCTCTTATCCAACAAGATATCTTGCGGATTACTACTTAGCGTGTTCTTTGCAGGCGGGAAAAGATAGATTTGGAAAAAAGATTGTTGATAAGGGCAATTTCTATGTTCTAAAAAATGGCATTAAGGTTCGCGATTACATATTTTCGAAGAGAGCAAGAGAAGTTGTAAGGAAAGAGCTAGGGATAAGTGATGGAGTTTTTGTTGTAGGACATGTCGGAAGATTTGTGGATGTTAAAAATCACGCTTTTTTGATTAAAGTATTCAAATCTTTTTTTGCAATAAATCCTAATTCAATACTTTGCTTACTAGGAAGAGGGCCAAATGAGCAGAAGATTAAACATGAAGTTGAAGTGCTTGGTATTGCTGAAAATGTAAGATTTCTTGGAGTCAGAGATGACGTCCCTCGAGTTCTTAATGCTTTTGACGCATTCGTTTTTCCTTCTACGACTGAGGGATTAGGCATGGCTGCGGTAGAAGCTCAAGCGTCTGGACTTCCTTGTGTTCTTTCATCTGGCCTTCCCCAGATTGCATTTTGCTCAGTTTGTGCTGAGCCTATGGATTTAAAAGAGGGACCAGAAGATTGGGCGAAAGAAATTGCTTTTTTTGCGGATAGGCTTAAAGAATGGAATCGGCGTCATGGAGCCGAAGAGGTGAAGGCTTCTGGCTTTGACATTCAGGATTCGATTAAAGCACTAGAGGATTTATATAATAATCATTGTTTATTCTAATCCACTAGGGCAAAGCGGTGTAGTTGTAGCTCTTGTTGGAGATGTAGTGTTAAGTGAATAATCGAGGCATTCTAGATTATTGATTCTTAATATCGTTGTTTTCAAATGCTGACTATCGGAGGATACATGAATCAAGAACAAGCTTTGTCGAAGTTGCAGGCAACGGAATTGGAAATATTGCTTGTTATTGCAAAATTTTGTGAAGAGAACCAAATTACTTGGGCTCTTGATTCCGGTACAGCACTTGGAGCGGCAAGGCACCAAGGATTTATTCCTTGGGACGATGACATTGATATTTCTATGCCGCGTGATGAATATGAGCGTTTTGTTAAACTAGCGTTAACCTCTTTTCCTGAGGGGTATTCTTTTCACTCTTTTGAAAACACAAAAGGATATCCTGGATTCTTCGGGAAAATCTATAAGGATGGAACAAGGTTTGAAACCGCTGAAACAAGGAGTGCGGGCTGTTCGCAGGGGATTTTTGTCGATGTGTTTCCTCTGGATTCACTCTGTCCAGATTTAGAAAAACAAAGAAAACAACTTGATAATGCTTCTAAATGGCAGAAAATGTCGTATTTATTTCACTCTTCTTCAATTAGTGTCCCGCATGGGGGTGTCTTTGGCGCGCTGGAAAGAGTGGTATGTCATATAGCCCATGGTTTTATTCGCTTACTAGTGCGTAATAGAGATTCTCTTAAAAGCAATTACAATAAATCAATAGTTAGAGAAACTCCGGAACCAGGTGATTATATTACCAACATGGCGTATACCGGTGATGGAATTTTACTTTATGAGGAAATATATCCTGCGGCTCCCATAATGTTTGAAGGGCATATGCTTCCTGGACCGTGCGAAATAGAGGGCTATCTCAATAAGATGTATGGCGATTGGAGAAAACTGCCAGCACCAGAAGATCGCCATACGCATTTACCATTGCTGCTTGACTTTGGCAATGGGGAAGTGTGGTTAGCAAAAGAGTAGCGCAAAGTTTTAGGCAATTATTTCTTGTTCAAGTAAATGAGTTAATTGTTGGTTTTAATTTTTTGTTTCTTTGTATCCAGAAACATTCTAATGTCGTGAACAATCATAAGAGCAATTAATGCGAATCCTAAGTAGCCGTTTATACCATAAAGGACATTTAGGAGAGGGGCATAAGGTACGTAGCATGCAATTAGGCATCCGATAGCTCCGGCTATTATGGTGATAATTTTGTACTTGGTCGTGCCGTCTTTGCTTATTTTGCGCACGCCTGTCCAAAGTAACGGCACAGCGCTTGTGTATATACCAATAAAGATAACAACCGCAAAAGCTAAACCTAATAATGAATTTACATTTGTGGCAAGAGAGAGCGCGGGAATAGGGGATTGACTGGAAATATCGATAGAGCATATAAGCGCTATGCAGCAAATGCAGGCAACTGAAAAAATACAAAAAGCCGACAACAGCATTCCGCGAGTAGTTATCTTAAGGTCTTGTTTTTTGCTTGCTTCGGAGATAAAAGAAGCAAACCAAAGAATTACAAAACCGCCGTATGAAGCGCCAGAAATTAGAGGATTTCCGCCACCAATTTGATCAAGTTTTATATCGCCATTGTCTATCAATGTAATGTTTTGGGAAAAATTATCATGAAATTGGATGATTGATCCTACGGAAATAATAAGTATAAATAAAATTAGAATAGGACCGAGTTTACTCAGGACTCTTAAAATTCCATCCAATCCAAAAATAACAGTAAGAATAACAAGTGCCGTTAAAAGAACTGCTCCTACTCCATTGGGCAGGTTCCATTGCTGCATAGCCGTTGAGTTTGCGCCGCCGCACATAACAATAAAACTCATATAGCAAAATAATGCTGAAAAGCAATCGTAAAAAGTTCCAATTTTTTTGCCGCAGTAAACTTTATAAATACTCTTTTCTTTAGTAGATATATTCTTTTTTCCGTTATGGGCAAACGAAAGATTTGTAAAAATATATATAAGAGCAGTCACAACAATGACAACAATAAATTGGCTACCATATGAAGCTTCGTATTGAAGTAATTCCTGCATGGTGGCAAAGCCCGCACCAATATAAAAGGCGATGCAGGAGCCGCAAAATGCTAGGATGCAAATAAGATTAGATTTCAGCATTTATAATTTCCCGGTATTGTTTTTCGAGTTCTGCTATTTAGATCGACTAAAAACGCCAAACACTATTTTCTTTATTTGGTATCGAACAATTGACCAAAAGGGCTTAGGGTCTTTTTTATTATAGAAAAACAAGCAGTCGGCTTTACGAACCCGTTTGAACCACTCTAGAGGAGAAATCATTTTGTATTTAATAACGCGGTGTAAGAAGTCCATTAATTCTGCGTTAGCTAAATATCCTTTAGGGATTATCTTTTCGCAGTTTTCTGGCAGATGGCCATTAGTCATTCCGATTCCAAAAAGTAGCGGAAGGTTCATTTTGAGGCAGGTTGACGCGTAGCTCCATGTAGAGTTTCTAAAATTTATTTCAAGGAACCAAAGCTTATTTGCGGAGTCAATCATAAACTCAGCTTCAAAAATTCCTTCAAATCCAATTTCCGAGAACATCTCTTTCAAAGACTTACGGATGCTTTCATTGCAGTTTGATATTACCATTTCGCTACTGTAATAATCTGGCAGTGCGTAGGTGTACGTTGAGGAAATTGCTGGGAGTACGTCTGTCCCTTTTGCCACAACTACTCCGTCAATGCAGAGCTCGGTTTTTTTGTGAATGTAGCTTTGTAAAAAGATGGGACCTTTTACTTTCCGTAGAGCTTCGTTGAGTTCGTTGTCACTATTGCAGATATAGTAGTCTTGTTTCCAGTCATCGTATGAGTAAGTGGGCTTTGTAATTATGGGATACTCTATATCGTTTGGAATTTCTTGATTTTGAAGAGTCCATGTTTTGGCAACATTTAGACCATGCTTTCTTGCAAGATCGAGCTGGTTCTTTTTTTTTGAAAAGAAACCAATTCTTCCACTTTTTCCTGCATTGTTTGTAAGAATCAAGCCCTTGAGAGAGTCAAACTTTTCATCGAGTATTTTTACAATTACATCATCGCAGGGAATTACCACGGGAGGATTGCTTTCCGAGATGTATAAATCAAGGATATCAAGTGCTTCGCTATATGAATCAATCATATATAGTTTGTCAATATATTTGCTTTTAGAAGCAAAGCCATAAGCTCCTTTTCGAATAATTGCGATGCATTTTATCCTCTCTTCGCCTAGACTGCGAATGACTCCAAGGGGGTTATAATGCTCTGATCCAATGACAATGTATGTTTTCTTGTTTGTTTTTGTGTCTAACATATTGTTTGTTGTTCCTTGGTTCTGTTTTGGGTGCAAAGATAATACTTGTTGTTATTTTGCTTCCCTTTCTTTTGTGTAAAAAGAAAGGTTTTTACACAATGTCTAAAAAAGATAGTTGTTCATAAAAGTTTCTGAGAAGTTCAGTTTTACTAGAAAGTGCTATAGCGATATTTTGCTTTAGCAACTTCATATTATTTATTAACTGCCTGACAGGCGGCAATAGTTCGTTCTGCTGTTTTTTCCCAAGAAAAATCGTTGACTACACGCTCATATATTTTCTTTGCCATCTTTTTATTCAGCTCTGGATTATTATAAAGTTTCAGGATGGCTTTGGATATTGTTTCAGGAGAAGTGCTTCTGATAATAACCCCATATTCATTGGTGGGCATAAGTTCGTCCACGCCACCTACATGGGTAATTATAGAAGTTGTTTCGCATGCGGCAGCTTCAAGTAAAGAAGTTGAAAACCCTTCAGATCTAGTTGGTAGACAGAAACAATCTGAAGTCTCAAGTAGAGCGGCAACGTCATCTGAATCTATTTTTCCTAGCAAATGAACATTACTTAATTGGTACTCTTTAATTGTTTTTTTGAGAACCCCGTCGCCAGCAAATAAGAAATGAATATTGGTATGTGATTGGAGTTGTTTGGCTGCTTCCGTTAAAGGGATTATGCCTTTTTCGGGGATAAAACGACCAATAAAAGAAACAACAAAATCAGATTCGGTTAAACCTAATTCGCTTCTGAAATTTCTTTGAGAAGATTGCGCACGAAAAGAACTGGTGTCAATCGAATTATTCAAAACGCCTTTTCCAGTGATTTTAAAATTAGTTAGCCAGCGTAAGCCAGCTTTTGAGACAGCATAGAAATCTATATCATGGCGTTTTAAAAGTACTGTAACAAAATGCTCCCATGCACGCACAAAAATATCAATAAAGCTATTACCAAAAGTAAGGTATGTAGATCCGTGATCAACAACAATTGGTTTAATGTCCTTGCTTTCTGCAAGTTTCACCCCAGAAAAAGTGTGTGGATAGAATCTAGTATTTATTGATACATAGTCAATTTTTTCTTTGTTAAGTTGTCCGAGTAATTTCCTGTACTCAGTGTTCTTTTTGGGAAGAGGAAATCGTCCATTGAAAAGTGGATAACACGGAAGACGGTAGATTGAAATATTTGGAGAAATATTTTCATGGGATGGTAAATCAAAGCAGTTATTAGTTACGATGATTGCGGTTTTGCCTAATCCTTCAAGCGCAAAAGCAAGATTTTGAGTATATTTTTCAACTCCGCCAATGTTCGGAAGATAGTTGGCTGAAAAAATGCAATATGTTTCTCGCATAGAAAACTCCGTACTTACTTTATGATTTTGCTGCTATCGCGAGGCAGAATATATATTATCGTTAGTAAATTAAATTTACTACATTGCGATACAATCAGATGCAGGCAATCACTAAGATGTATACGTGGAAGAGAATGATTTGAAGGTACTCGTTGTAATTCCTGCATACAATGAAGAAGCCAATATTGAAAAGGCTGTTAAATCAATTACCGATTATGGCTTTGATTATATTGTTGTAAATGATGGGTCAGGCGATAGCACAGCTGAAATATGTAAAAGAAATGGCTTCAATTATTTAGACCTTAAAGAAAATCTTGGTATTGGTGGGGCTGTTCAGGCGGGACATAAATACGCATATTCTCATGGCTATGATGTTGATATTCAGTTTGACGGTGATGGGCAACATGATGCTGGTTGCATCAAATTGCTTGTTGAACAAATTGAAAAAGGGTCAGATTTGGTTATTGGCTCACGTTTTCTTGAGCCAAGTACGGGCTTTAAATCAACTTTTATGCGTCGATTAGGAATTAAATGGCTTTGCGGCTCTATTCGACTTGCTTCTGGTCTTAAAGTAACTGACCCAACTTCTGGCTTTCGTGCTACTGGACCAAAAGCCTTAAAGTATTTCTGCAAAGATTATCCCGCAGATTACCCTGAGCCTGAATCAATAGTTGCCGCAAAAAAGGCAGGACTTACTATTTCGGAAGTTCAAGTTGTAATGCATGAACGTCAGGGTGGCGTATCTTCAATTAATCCTCTTTCAAGTGTGTACTACATGATTAAGGTAACGCTGGCGGTTTTTCTGGTTGGCTTAGGAAGAAAAAGGAAATGAAATGTCTTTAATAAGAGCAGCTCTTTTAATTGCATCACTGATTTTTCTTGTTGTTATTGTTAAATTGGTTGCTTCAAAACGTCTAACAATGAAATATTCCTTTCTGTGGCTTGGGCTTATTTTGGCAATTATAGTTTGTGGGTTATTTCCTATTATTCCGTATACGCTTTCTGATTGGTTAGGTTTTGAGGCGCCTTCGAACTTTATTTTTCTGGTTGCCATTTTCTTTTTGTTAGCAATTGCGCTTTCGCTTAGCATTATTGTTAGCAAACAGCAGAGAAAAATAACCACTCTTGTCCAGGAGCTGTCAATACTGGAAAATACAGTCAAAAAAGACAGCAAGAAGTAATAATCTTTAGTGAGTTTTAAATCGCAGAAATAGTTTCATTCTGATATGGTTTCGTGTTGGCTGATAGCTGTTTACTTTAAGAGGGAGTGTATTAATTGGGTGAGTCTACAGATTGTCCCTCAATCTCGGTTCTGGTTCCAATTTATAACGTAGAAAAATACTTGCGCCAGTGTTTAGATTCGTTGCAGGCGCAAACGTTTAAAGACTTTGAAACAATTTGCATCAATGATGGCTCAACAGATAGTTCGCGTGTAATAATTCAAGAATATCTAGACAAAGACGCCCGTTTTAAGGTCATAGACAAACCAAATTCAGGCTATGGCTCTTCAATGAATCAGGGGCTTGAAAAAGCGTGCGGTAAATATATTACCATTTTGGAATCTGATGACTTTTTTGAACCGTTCGCACTTGAAAAGCTCTATACTGCTGCAGAAAACAATAATGCTCAAGCGGTAAAGGCTGATTTTTGGCTGTACTGGTCAACTCCAAAAGAGCGTAAAGAAGCTTTTGGTATTATCACCAATAAAATGGCGGATAGGTTGGTTAATCCGCAAATTGAGCATGAAATCTTTTATAAAAAGCCGTCCATTTGGTCAGGCTTGTATAATCGCGAATGGCTGCAGCAAAATAACATTACGTTTTTAGAAACGCCTGGTGCGTCGTATCAGGACGCGGGCTTCAACTTTAAGGTATGGGCTTCAGCTGAGCGAGCTGTTTTCTTAACAACGCCTATTTTGTTTTATAGGCAAGACAACGAACAATCCTCGGTTAATTCACCTGCAAAGGTATTCTGCGTTTGCGACGAATACGCCGAAATGGACCGCTACTTAAAGCAAGACCCCAAAAAATACGAACAGCTTAAAGGCGTAAAAGAGCGCATGAAACTTGATAGTTACCTATGGAACTATGACCGCTTAAGTCCTGAATTACGTGAGCAATTCTTGGTTCGTGCAATGCAAGAGTTCCGCGAAGACGAAGCAAAAGGGCTGTTTGATTGGTCGCTTCTTGAATACTTTGAAGAGGTTAACTTGCGAGCAATGTTGGATTCGCCAGAGGCTTTCCAAGAAGGGCGTGCCAATCTTGCTAAACCAGGAAAACTTAACACGTTTAAGCATTATTACCGGCTTGGGGGGCTTCCCTTGGTCAAAAAGGTAATTACCTCCAAAATGCATGAAGGAAAAGAATAATGCCTGCGCTTTCAGTTATTGTTCCTGTATATAATGTTGAAAACTATCTTGAGTGGTGTTTGGATTCGCTGCGGGCGCAAACTTTTTCAGACATTGAAATCGTATGCGTAAACGATGGGTCTACGGATAATTCGCGCGCTATTCTTTCTACATATCAAGAAAAAGACAAGCGCATTGTTATTGTGGATAAGCCCAACGGCGGACTTTCTTCTGCGCGTAATGCGGGAATAAAAGCCGCAACGGCAGATATAGTATGCTTTTTGGATTCAGATGATCGTTTTACGCCTGATGCTTGTGAGGTAATTGTTAATACCTTTAATTTAACCAACGCAGAGGTAGTTACGTTTGGGGCAAATTGCTATCCAGAAGAAGCGGGGTACCCCTGGCTGGAAGAACATTTAAGCCCCCGGAATGTGGTATACGAACCCTTCCATAAAGACCTGCTTTTTAACGAAATGTCACGCCCTTTTGCGTGGCGCACGGCGTGTAAACGCTCCTTCATTGTAGAAAACAACTTATTCTTCAATGAAGATGTTAAGTTTGGCGAAGATCAAGTTTTTCATTTTGCAATTTATCCTCGTTCCAAAAAAACAGTTTTAATTGCAGATAAGCTGTATGACTATCGCGTTGCGCGTGAGGGCTCCCTAATGGCAACCATTGCATCAGATTTACAACGCAAGGGCTTAGAACATGTGCCTATTGCGCGCGCTATTTTGATTGATTGGAAAAACGAAGGACTTCTTGCGTGTTATTCTGCCGATATGCTTAACTGGGTTGTTGAATTCAATGTGTACGAAGCGCTTAGCTTGCCAGTTGACCAGGTAGGGATTGTACTTAATGCTGTGGGCGGTTTAATCGTAGAGTTTTGGTCAAAGGAAGAAATAGCGCAGCTGGGGCTTCCAAAAGCAACGCTTGATGTTGTTGAGCTCTGTCTCAAGGATAAAAAGCCATCACGTATTGACCTTCTAAAGAAAAAGGCTGTCTATCGCATACAGCAAGATGGGCTAAGATCATTTGCAGTACATATGATAAAACGCTAATTAGGGGGCATATATGAAGATCAAAGCGCTTGGTCTTTGTAGAGGCGATGGAAAACTGTACGTAAAAGTAAAAACTTCCAAACCAGTTTCCACACAAAACTTTGCAGCAAAACTTTGGGGTGAAGGAAGACTTTTCCCTATTAATTGTTATCCTGCTGGTCTTTTGTCTGAGCGGGACTTAGGAGACTCTGAACCACCTAGATTAAAGGTATTTAATCGGAAAGCATCAAACCAGGAAATGCCGAGTCAAGAAACGGCTGATTGCGACTCGTTTGTTCAGGAGGAAAACAGCTCGGTTGATTTAAGTAAAACAACGTTGTTTTGGGTTCTTGAAGTTCCTGTTTTAGAAATTCCATCGGTTGAAGTTGAGTTTTTGTACCAGGGACAGCCGGTGGGATTTTTGCCTATTAACTATTCCTCGGCAAAATGGTTTTCACGGTTTAATTACAAAACAAAAAAAGAGCTCTGCGCTTCTATCCGCAATTACGAAGAGAGCTTTACTAAGCAACAGTTCCAAATAAAAATCCTGAATTATTTTGAATCCGAAGATGGGGTTGTTTGGCGCACGGTTCTCTCATGGCAGGGAGATAGTGCCAAACGTCCTGTATTAAACGCGTTTGATGGTAAGGGAAACCAAATTCCTTTCAAGCAATATTTCTTTGAATTTCAACCCGCTTGCTCTGCTAAAGAGCCCAATAAACTTTTTCTTTCCATTGAGCTTCCAGAAAGCCAGAAATATTTTTACCTCGTTGCTGCAGAAACCGAAAAGCAAAGCGTTGCCTTTGCTCATGGTGTTGCGGGTTCCATAATTTGCAAAGAAGGGGATTACTATTCAGGTTTTTGCAGTATGCATGAAGAAGCCTATGAGGGATACAAGTATGGTTCTTGGCTCTACATGAAAGATGCTCGCGCAGACGACAAAGTGTATCAAAAATGGTTTGAACATCATCGGGTGCAAAAAAACGAACTGATTGCCCAGCAGGAAAAAGTGCTCAAAAATGCACCGCTTATTAGTATTGTTGTTCCCTGTTATCAATCAAATAAGCTGTTTCTTTTACAAATGATTAAATCGGTTGTAAAGCAGAGCTACGCAAACTGGGAATTGCTGTTATTAGATGCTTCGCCTGAAGAAGAAACGGTAGCGCAGGCAGCAAGGGCGTTTTATGATAAGCGTATTCGGTATGTTAACTTGGGTGAAAACAAAGGCATTGTAGGCAACACGAATGAAGGCATTCGTGCGGCTAAGGGTAAATTTGTCGCGTTTTTGGACCATGATGATTTACTCGAGCCCGATGCTTTGTATTGCTATTTTATGGCTATGAGGAAAAACCCTAACGCGGAAGTATTTTACTGCGATGAGGATTTATTCGAAAAGCCTGGTAAGTACATTCAGCCTGTTTTTAAAACGCCGCTCAATCTAGATCTTTTATATAGCCACAATTGTGTTACCCACTTTCTTATGATTGACCGCAAGCTTTTGCTTCGTATGGGTCTTTCAACGGATGATGTTTCTGGCGCGCAAGATTACGACCTTACCTTGCGTGCATATGAAAAAGGCGCGGAATTCTGTCATGTTGCACGCGTTTTGTATCACTGGCGCATACATAAAGGCTCAACAAGTGGGGATAACCTAGGCGGAAAGCCTTACGCAGAAGAAGCGGGAAGACTTGCGCTTCAAAAACACCTTGAGTGTAGAGGAATTAAGGCAAAGGTTACTACAACAGACCATTTGTTTGTGTATCGCGTAAAGTATGCACTGCCTGATCCTGTCCCGTATGTAAGCGTTGTTATTCCCAATAAAGATCACGTTGACATGCTTGATGCCTGTATTTCATCAATCATAAACAAAACAACGTATACCAATTACGAAATTGTAGTGGTTGAAAACAACAGTGTAGAGCCTGAAACCTTTAAGTATTATGAGTGCTTGCAGTATAAGCACGGTCAGGTGTGCGTGGTAACGTGGAAGGGCGAATTCAATTATTCCAAGATAATTAATTTTGGTGTTCAACAGGCAAGGGGCAAGTATTTGCTTTTGTTGAATAATGACACGGAAGTAATTACGCCCAACTTTATAGAAGAAATGCTGGGCTATTTGCAACGTCCTGAGGTAGGCGTAGTGGGTGCAAAGCTATATTTCCGTGACAATTTGGTTCAGCATGCTGGAATGTTAGTTGGCGTTCATGGGGCCGTGGCTCATGTAAACCAAAACTTCTCAAAAACACGCGAAGGTTATTTGGCTCGTGCGGTTCGTCCCGGCAATTTCTCGGGCGTTACGGGTGCGTGCCAGATGGTAAGCCGTGACGTTTTTGAAAAAGTGGGCGGATATACTGAAACTTTAGCGGTTGGATTTAATGACATTGACTTCTGTTTGAAGGTTGGTCACATAGGGTATCGCATTACGTTTACACCTTATGTGGAACTGTATCACTATGAATTTGTTTCCCGTGGTAGAGAAATCGCAGATCCTGAAAAGCTTGAACGGTGGGAGAAAGAAAAGCAGGAATTCACAACCCGTTGGGGCAGCGTATTTAAGAACGGCGATCCGTTTACTAATCCAAACTTAGATAAGAACAGCTCATATTATGCTTTGAGTGAAGATTAAACCCTTTAAGAGTCTTTATTTGAAGAATTAAAGGCCCTCATGCTAGCATATAAGTTTGTTTAGCTTACGTTTAGTAGCCTTAGGGTTTAAGTATATACAGGAGCATTCGTGCATGAGTGATTTGAAAACTCAATTTAAAAAGGATTGGTTCATATTAACCTCGTTGGTTTCTAAGGACTTCAAGTTAAAGTACCGCCGCAGTGCACTGGGTGTTCTGTGGTCGGTACTTAACCCGCTTTTAATGATGATTGTTTTAACAGCGGTTTTTTCTACGGTGTTCCGTTTTCAAATTGAGAATTTTGCGCTGTATTTAATTTTGGGGCAAACGCTGTTTGGGTTAATGTCTGATGCAACTTCAGGGGCTATGTCCTCCATTATTGATTCGGCATCGCTCATTAAAAAGATTCGCATCAATAAGATATTGTTCCCTTTGGAAAAAGTAGCATTTGCGTTGGTAAACTTTGTAATTTCGCTTATTGCGGTTGTGGCGGTAATGGTGTTTTTCCAGGTTGTTCCAACACTTAACCTGCTGTTTTTACCGCTGCTTTTACTGTATGTGTTTGCGTTTAGCTTAGGGCTTGGCTTGCTTATTGCAGCGCTTTCAGTTTTCTTCAGAGACGTTATGCACTTGTGGAGCGTTGTGCTAACAGCGTGGACTTATGCAACGCCGCTGTTTTACCCTATTGAAATCTTGCCAGACTTTTTGGCGCCCTTAATGCAGTTCAATCCTATGTATCATTACGTAACATACTTCCGTGAAATTGCGCTCTGGGGCATGACGCCAAGTTTTGAACAAAATCTTATTTGTATTGGTTTTGCTGCTGCTGCTCTTGTTTTGGGCTATGTGGTATTCCGCGCTAAAGAGAAAAAATTCATCCTTTACGTATAAAAGGAATTAGATATGCCAGAAAACGTTAACACTTCTGTTCTAACTATTGATGACGCTTCTAAAACTGAAGAAGTTGATAACCGTGAAACCATGATTAAGATTGATCATGTTTCTATGGTGTTTAACATGGCGTCAGAGCAGCTGAATAACTTAAAGGAATATGCCATTAAGCTTGCAAAGCGCGAATTGTTTTTTGAGGGCTTCAAGGCGTTAGATGACATTTCTTTTGAGGTAAAAAAAGGCGATGTATTTGGCATTATGGGAACCAATGGTTCTGGTAAATCTACGCTTTTAAAAATTGTTGCGGGCGTTTTGGATCCTTCAGAGGGAACGTGTGAAATTAACGGCAGCATTGCGCCACTTATTGAGCTTGGTGCTGGCTTTGACATGGATTTAACTGCCCGAGAAAACATCTATCTGAACGGTGCATTGCTTGGCTACTCAAAGAAGTTTATCGACGAAAACTTTGATGAAATTGTTAGTTTTGCTGAGGTTGAAAAGTTTCTTGATATGCCTTTGAAGAACTATTCTTCAGGTATGGTTGCGCGTATTGCGTTTGCTATTGCTACGGTTATTGTTCCGGAAATCTTAATTGTTGATGAAGTGCTTTCTGTTGGTGACTTTATGTTCCAAAAGAAATGCGAAGATCGCATTAATCAGCTTATTGAAGAACACGGGGTTACTGTATTAATTGTTTCTCATAGTAATGAGCAAATTGCTCGTTTGTGCAATAAGGCAATTTGGATTGAAAAAGGTCATACCCGCTTAATGGGAGATGCGGAAGAAGTTTGTCGCGTATATGGCGGTCTTGGTGGCCGTACCGGAAGTGCCGAAGCTGAACAGCGGGTATTTAAGGCTCTGGAAAAAGCTGCAAAGCAAAAAGAAACACCTGGTTCATATAAGGTATTTGATGGTGATAACTTTGCAAGCATTAATACTAAGATGATTCGCGAAGGCTGGGGTAATGAGAAAGTAAAAACCGTAGCGCTTGCGTGCGATGTTTCTCATGTAAATACTATTGTTGCAAACGCTTTGGCATCTGCTTATGACGCACCTGTGTTGCCTGTTTCTCCAGATACTATCCCCGATACTGTTGAGCAGTATTTGTATCAGGTTGAGCCTAAAAAGGTTCTTTTGTTTGATTGTTGGGGTAGAGCAGCAAATGCTGAAGAGTTGGTAAAGGCTTTTCCTTGGTCGCCAGAGGCTGTGGTTTTTGGTAGAGGAAAAGAGCCGCTTGATTTTTCAATAGAGGTTTACGAGTTTGGAAAAAAAGAAGGCTTTTGGCGTGAAGAGGTTGGGGTAATAGACTTTGATAGTAATCCTGCTTCTTTAGTGGCAGCGCCTTATTTATATAAGGAAAAATGTCCTATCTTTGTGGTTAATGAGTCGAATGATGGTTGTCTTGCGAGCTATTTAGACAAAGAGGATTTTAAGAAAGCAATTGTTTTTGCGGGAGTAAAAAACAGCGCAGTTAAAAAGGTTATTGATGGTTTTAAAAAAAAGGTTTTAGTTTTGGAAAAAGACAACGTTTCTGAGACTTGCCGAAATATAACAAACTTTGTGTCTGATTCTTTTTTGCGTGTTTCATCTACTGAAAAGAAGTTCTGTTTGTCCGCTTTAACAATTGGTCAATGGCCCAATTTGTTGGCCTGTGGCTGCTATGGTGCGCGTGCAAATGCACCGTTATTGTTGTCTGATGGAGCAAACTTGGACTCCATTGCGCAGTCTCTTGACTATGTTTCGAATTCAAACGTGGATTCTCTTTTCTTTGTTGCGGGTTCTGCGGGAATGAATGTAATGGAGAGACGTTTATTCTGCTCAGAGACTTTTGCGCGCTAAAGTAGTGTGTCTATTTGGCCTCATTGCAGTTATTTTACTAAAGAAATAAAGGGAGCTTTTATGGGATCATCTATTGAGTTTGGATTGATTTGCAGAGATGCAGGAAAAGTGTTTATCCGTGCAACTTCTAGTGTAATCCCAGAGGGACATGAGCTTAAAGTTGAAAGCCAGATTGCAGGCAAGAAGCGTCCCTGTCTTTTGTTTTTAGATGAAGCGAAAAATGACAATATAGATAAAATTTCATGGATTGTAGTTGCTCCTCAGTATGTGAAGCAGAATCTTGTTTTTTCTTTAGTTGATTCAAAGGGTGTTATTATTTCCTCTCAAGAAAAAACACTTTCACTTGAAAAGGTTAAGTGGGTATCAAGATATAATTACCGCGCAAACAGAGAAGCCGCTTTTGAAATACGGAATTATGATACCGAGCGCGATTTTGATTTAGTTCGAATTGATTTATACGAGTGTATTTCCGATGGTGAAAAAGATATTTTTCACGGAGCACTGCATATTCAAAATGACATAAAAAATACTGTCGAGCTTCAATGTTGTTCCGAGACGGGTGAAGTTATTTCTTCTGATTTCGTGTATATGGGAGAAAGAGAAGAAACTCTAGCTTCGTATTCTTTTAGAAAGTATAGAAAAATATTCTTTTCTATTAAGGTTAACAAAAATGCTCACCTAAGGGTTTTTCAAGTTTTAGATACGGATTCTGGGGAACTTTTAAGAGGTTTTAAAGCTATAGAGCATGATCAGTACGAAAAGATAGAAAAAGAATCTGAGCTTTATTCCCTTAATGCGCAGGTTGACCCCGGATATCACCAATGGTTCATTGAACGTCGAGCTACCCCTATATATGTAAAGGCGCAGCGGGAGTATTGCTTTTCTCAAAAAAATAAATTCAGCATCATTGTTCCGCTGTTTAAGACTCCTCTTAATTTCTTCGATGAAATGGTTGCTTCCGTTAAAGGCCAAAGCTATGAAGATTGGGAACTTGTTTTAGTAAATGCTAGCCCTGAAGATTTAGCTCTTGCGCAACGGGCCAATGAAGAAACAAAGAAAGATTCACGAATAAAGGTAGTAACTCTTGAATCCAATTTGGGCATAACTTTGAATACTAATAAAGGCGTAGAAGCAGCAACGGGCGATTTCGTTTGCTTCTTTGATCATGATGATATTCTTGAGCCTGATTTATTGTTTGAATATGCGCGTGCCATTGAAAGCGATTCTGAAATAGATTTGCTTTATTGCGATGAAGATAAATTACTTGAAGACGGCTTTTATTCGCAGCCATTTTTTAAACCAGATTTTTCCATTGATTTACTCCGTAACAACAATTACATCTGCCATATGCTTACGGTTCGTAAATCGGTATTGGATTCCTTGCCAAAAGCTGGTTCGGAATTTGATGGGGCTCAAGACCATAATTTAACGTTAAAAGTGGCAGAAGTTGCTCGTGTGATCCATCATGTTCCAAAGGTTTTGTATCACTGGCGAATGAGCGCTAGCTCAACTGCAGCAAATGCAGATAGTAAACCTTATGCGACCATCGCAGGTATTAAGGCTGTGTCTGATCATTTGGAACGTTTGGGAATAATGGCAAAGGTAGAGCAGTCTAGAAGGCCGTTTACGTACAAGATCACCTATGATGTTGCAGGTGAGCCACTTGTTTCTATAATTATCCCATCAAAAGATGCGGTTAATCTTTTGGATACATGTATTAAATCTATTATTGAAAAAACCACGTATGCAAATTACGAGATAGTGATAATAGAAAACAATAGTACTGACGAAAAAACCTTTGATTATTACGATGAAATAACAAGCCGATATGAGTTTGTTCGTGTAATAAAGTGGGATTATGAATTCAACTTTTCAAAGCTCATGAATTTTGGTGCCAAGCACGCTAATGGTGAGTATTTAATTTTGTTGAATAATGATACTGAACTTTTGTCGGCTGATTGGATAGAGCGAATGCTCGGTATATGCCAGCGTAAAGAAGTGGGTATTGTTGGCGTTAGGCTTTTGTATAAAGACGACACCATTCAGCATGCAGGTTTGTGTGTTACTGGTGGTGTTGCGGGACACCTTAATCGCGCTTTGCCAAAGGGTAACTGGGGCTATTTTGCTTTGACGGATGCAGAACAAAACTTTAGCGCTGTTACGGCAGCGTGCCTAATGGTTCAAAAATCACTGTTTAATGAAGTTGGTGGCTTTACTGAAGAGCTTGCTGTTGCTTTTAATGATGTTGATTTTTGTTTGAAGGTACGGGAGTCCGGTAAGCTTATTGTGTATACCCCCGAAGTCGAACTGTATCATTACGAGTCTATTTCTCGCGGTGAAGAAGACTCGCTTCAAAAAAAGATACGCTTCCATAGGGAAGTTGCCTACATGAACAACAAATGGGCTGCTTATTATACGGCAGGTGACCCTTATATCAATGAAAACTTTGATATGACCGAACCCTACAACAGGTATTATCGCTTGCCTCATTTTGGATAGGGTAGCGGTTAGCGTATATCGAGAATTGGCCTGCAAGCATGCAGGAAGTCTTTTAAATGGCTTACGTAAAAGACATTTAAAAGACTTCCTTAATTGGTTTTTTTCAAATCATAATTCTCCAAGTGACAGCTTTTTTCGTAGGCATTTTCAATAAAACGCTGTGGATTATTTAAGAACTCATCTTCTTCAATAATCGAGATATATGATCCCGTTAAAGAGTCTATAGAATGGCAATATTCGCAACTGTATTGTTTTGGAATTTGGTTATATCGATTCTTGTTTACTATTGATGGGAGTTTTGAAGCACAGAATGAACTAGTCTTACATCCGTCTTGCTGGGTGGTTAACTTCTCGATCCAAGAGTAATCTCCGTTAACTTTTTTAATCACTGAGACAATTCCATTTGGACGTGAGCTTCTATCATTTCTCTTGATATTTTTGAGTGAATATTCAAGTTCCCATGATATCCATTTACTTTCTAACATTTCGGGAGAAATAACAAGGATGGTTACAGAGGTTCCGTAAATCATATCCTTAAGTCGCTTTTTAATTGTGTCTGCTTTGTAGCTACTTAAATCATCGGAGTAGCCATCTTCCCCTTTGTAATAGGCGGCATCTTCACCAAGAGCTTTTATTATGCGGTTTCGTACTTCTTTTGCGTCACTATACTTATAGGAAATAAAGGTTTTTCGAGCCATTGATCCTCCTAGAGAATTGAAAATCCAATCAGAAGAGAGAAAAGTAACAATACAATAAAAAGAGGTGTATAAAAAGCAACAAGTGAAATGCGTTTCAAAGAAGACCTTTTTGTTATTTCCGAATATTTTGGTGGTTGCATGTCGAAATTACATTCATGGCAGCCATTTTTAACTTCTTCGTATAGCTTCCTATATTGTTTTTGCTGATAAAAATAATACCAATCAAAAATAGAAAAAAGGGCTATAGTTGCCCATACGGCAACTATAGCAATCAAACGGTTATTAACTCCTACAGTAATTACAACAGTAGCTATAGCCGCAAAAAGAGTTGCTGAAAGTCCTTTGAATGTTGCCGAAACGGAAGCCATACGATTAATGACTCCTTGAATCATATTTAAATAGGCAATAACGTCATTGTTCGAATTTGTTTTATCTTTCGTACGTGACCTCAATTTTAGGAGGTGTAAATTTGGGTTGGTTATGTGTTTGCTTGTACAAATTTAAGTAAACTTAACACCGCGCCATTGCTGCCCAAATGTAAATCAAATTCATTGCATTTAACGCAAATAAGGTAAGAAGAATAATAGGGGAAGAATCTTCGCTTCTTTGCGTGTTTTTTGTTCTGAACAACAAGAAGATTAGTGGCGCAAAGGGCAAGAAGTATCTGCCTTGAACACCTTCAATAGAGAACTCTGTGGTAAACGTCCAAGCAAGACATAATGACAAAATAACGGCAAAAAACATTAAAGCGGATAATAACCCAAAAGCAGTTTTTGTTTTTGTGGATGGAATCAATGAGTCAACATCGGATTTCCTTGCTGTATAAAAAAGGATTCCAAGAAAAAGAAGGATAAAGAACCAAGGTGTTTTAAGTTCCGCTTGAAACCATCCAAGCGATCCACCTAGGAAAGTATTGAGATAAAAGTCGAATTTTTGATTAAGTGTATTTACAAAAAGAAAAGCCGTATGACCAGGATGTTCTATTAGGAATGAAAGGGAATAGAAATAACCACTTTCCGCTCCTCGGTTATTTGTTCCATCTGAGGTTGAGCTATTTCCTTGCGGGACACCAGCCATGTTAAGCAAATCTGGAAGCTTAAAAATGCATACCGCGAATAAAGCTAGTCCCATTAATCCGAACTTATAAATGTATGCTAATTTCTTTGAAGAGAAATTTGAATTAGGTATTAAGAACACAAGAAGTGCGGATAGCGTATAAAGAACTTTGCATGGTGCAAGGAAAAAAGTCACAACTGGAATAGCGATAAGAAGTTTTCGGGAGCATTTTTGCTCTGAATAGATGCCCTTTAAGCAAAGCGCAATCAGCAATAAGCTTAATCCAATAATAGTGGCATCATATGAATAAGAGTTTGCTATGTGCAGCGTCATTGGTAGGAGCGTAATTGCCGCGAATAATGTTTTACCAATGGGAGTTATTTTATAAGCAGCAAATGCAAGCAATGCAAAGCACAAAAAATTAAATAAACGGCCTAAATAAAAAGTCATAGCTCCATTTAGGCCAAAAAGTTGTCCAAGAGAAATACCTATAGCTGAAAAAATTCTTGTTTGCGGGAGACTTGATGTGCTTCCGTTAATGGAAGTTGTTTCAAAATCGTTCGAAGATGAACTGTCTGCAAGAGCTTGATTTGTAGCTTGATAACTTTCTTTTCCCATCATTACATTAAGGGCGTTATTTTCGAATTCAATGTCAGTCTCTCTCATTATGAGAGTTCCGTCTTCGCTTGTGTGTCCAGTTATAAGGTTTGAATAGTAATATGAAGATTTATAATGAAATGGTTCATCAGGAGCAGTTCCAGGAAGAAAAACTGCATTATACATGGTTCCCATTAGCAATAAGATGACTAAATAAAACCGAGGAAGAGTTTTCGAGCTTTCTTTTTTAGAGAAGTATTTATATAAAAGACAAAATAAGAAAAGTAAGACTGCGGATAAAATACCAAGGAATAGAATCATTCTTGATGAATAGCCTACAGCAATTAAATTAAATTTATAAAAGAACACAGAGCTAAGTAAAACAATTACCGCTAATAGCGCAGACTGAATAACAAATTTGTTTTGCTGGAAAAACGCCGTTATTTTATCGAACATACTAGGCTTTCTGGTAGAGTGAGACATTATTATAAAATCAACCATACGATTATATACGATTTATAAAAATGAATCACTGTATTGGATTGCGTGGCGGCAGTGCTTGCCTCGCATTAAGGAGGCCTCATGAAGGGCATAATTCTTGCAGGTGGTTCGGGTACACGTTTGTATCCTTTAACCACGGTTACCAGTAAACAGCTTTTGCCTGTTTATGATAAGCCTATGATTTATTATCCGCTTTCAGTTCTTATGATGGCGGGTATTAAAGATATTCTTATTATTTCAACCCCAACGGATCTTTCCAACTTTGAACGTTTGCTTAAAGACGGCTCTGATTATGGCGTCAATCTTTCTTATGCTGAACAGCCTTCTCCTGATGGTTTGGCCCAAGCTTTTATTATTGGTGAGGAATTCATCGATGGCGATTCCTGTGCGCTCGTTCTGGGTGACAATATTTTCTACGGCAATGGCTTGGGTAGACACTTACGCCGTGCGGTTGAAGACGCTGAAACAAAAGGTGGTGCTACCGTATTTGGCTACCATGTAGACGATCCGGAGCGTTTTGGCGTAGTTGAATTCGACGAAGACTTCAATGCTATTTCTATTGAAGAAAAACCAGAGCATCCAAAGTCTAACTACGCAGTTACTGGCTTGTATTTCTACGACAGTCGTGTTTGCGAATTTGCAAAACAGGTTAAACCATCTGCCCGTGGTGAACTTGAAATTACTACGCTCAACCAAATGTATTTACAAGATGGCACGTTAAACGTAGTAACACTTGGCCGTGGCTATGCATGGCTTGATACCGGTACTATGGAATCATTGTTTGAAGCCAGTGAATTTGTTCGTGCGGTAGAACGCAGTCAAGGCTTGTCGGTTTCAGTAATTGAAGAAATTGCTTTCCAGAATGGTTGGATTTCAAAAGAACAGCTTATTGAGGCTGCTCAAAAATATGGCAAGTCGGTTTACGGTAAGCATCTTTTGAAAGTGGCTGAAGGAAAAATTGTTCCTCATAAGGAGCGTGCATAAATGCGAATTCTTGTTACGGGCTCTAAAGGTCAGTTAGGAAGCGAGCTTAAGCGTTTAATTGAAACGGGCATGGCAGAAATTGGACCAATTCCTGCTGAGTACGAAAATGCTCAGGTAGACTGTGTTGATTACGACGCGTTGGACATTACGGATGGCGTTGCTGTTTCATCTTGGATGGCTCAGCATGAATATGACTTAGTGATTAACTGCGCAGCAATGACAAACGTTGATGGTTGTGAAGCGCAGGAAGAAGCTGCATTTAAAGTTAACGCTCAAGGGCCAGAGAATCTTGCACGTGAATGTGAAAAACAGGGTGCAAAGTTTGTTCAGATTTCAACGGATTATGTTTTCCCAGGAACAGACTCTGTTCCTAGAGCAGAAAACGATCCAACCGGTCCACTTTCTGCTTATGGCAGGTCAAAACTAGCAGGTGAGCAGGCAACTAAGGAAAACTGCTCCAAGTACTTCATTGTTCGTACTGCTTGGCTCTATGGTTATGTGGGAAAGAACTTTGTTAAAACAATGCTTTCTCTTGGTAAAACCAAAGATGAAATTTTCGTAGTAAATGACCAGCTAGGCAACCCAACTTCTGCTAATGACTTGGCGTATGAAATCTTGAAAGTTGCATTAACTGAACACTATGGTATTTACCACTGCACCAATGAAGGCACGTGCTCTTGGGCAGATTTTTCTGCTGCAATCATGCAAGGCGCAGGCCTGAATTGCAAAGTAAACCGTTGCACGAGCAAAGAATATAAAGAAATGAATCCAGCAAGCGCAAGCAGGCCAGCATTTTCTTCGCTAGAAAATGTACACTTGAAAGCTACGGTTGGAAACGAAATGCGCAATTGGCAGGATGCGCTTAAAACGTACTTAGAAAATCTCCCTGAGTTGGAAGGCTAATAATGGCTGAAGAGTTTATTCCTGAAAAGATAATTGTTACTGGCGGCGCGGGCTTTATTGGTTCGAACTTTGTTCATTGGGTAGTGGATAATCAGCCTAATGTTCACGTGACGGTGCTTGATGCTCTTACCTATGCGGGAAATAAAGAAAATCTTGCAGGCATTCCGGAAGACCGCATGACTTTTGTTCATGGCGATATCTGCGATGCTGACTTGCTCGACAAAATTGTTCCCGGTGTAGATGCAATTGTTCATTTTGCTGCAGAGTCGCACAATGACAACTCAATTGCAGACCCAGAGCCTTTCGTACGCACTAACGTATATGGTACGTATCAGTTGCTTCAGGCTGCTCGTAAATATGAGGTTCGCTTCCATCATATTTCAACTGACGAGGTATATGGCGATTTAGCGCTTGATGATCCAGCTCGTTTTACTGAAGAAACTCCTTATCATCCATCAAGCCCTTATAGTTCAACTAAGGCAAGCTCGGACATGCTTGTTCGTGCATGGTGCAGAACCTACGGAGTGCGTGCAACCATTTCAAATTGTTCAAACAATTATGGTCCTCGCCAGCACATTGAAAAGTTTATTCCCCGTCAGATAACCAATATTTTGTGTGGTATTCGCCCTAAACTTTACGGTGACGGTTTAAATGTTCGTGACTGGATTCACACCGAAGATCACTCCAGCGCAGTATGGGCAATTCTTACTAAGGGCCGTATTGGTGAAACTTACCTTATTGGTGCCGATGGTGAGAAAAACAACATCGATGTTTTGCATGAAATTCTTGAAGGTATGGGTAAGGCTTCAGATGATTTTGATTGGGTAAAAGATCGTCCTGGTCATGACCGCCGTTATGCAATTGATTCAACAAAGCTTCGCACAGAACTAGGCTGGATGCCAAAGCATACCAACTTTGCGCAAGGCTTAGCTAATACCATTGAATGGTATAAAGAAAATCGCAGCTGGTGGGAAGCAGAAAAGGAAGCTACTGAAGCAAAATACGCAAAACAGGGGCAGTAAAAGATACGTGTATATTGCCGCTTGGTGCCTTAATGGACAGGTACGATAGTGTAAGATTTAGCTACCAGGTTACATAAATCTGGTAGCTTTTTGTTTATAGGAATTATTAAGCGTTTAAAGCGTTTATTAAGCGCGTTTATCGCGTGGTTGAAAATGATCACGCTTTTGTAGGAATAGGAGACCAACGTGGCAGCAGGAGATACTACCCAAAGCGGTAACTTTACTTTTACGCAAACTTCGATTGAGGGCGTAATAGTGGTTGATGTGAAATCCTACGGGGATGACCGCGGTTACTTTATGGAAACGTATAAAAAACCAGATTTTGTAGCCGGTAGTATTGACGTTGACTTTGTGCAAGACAACCAGTCAAGCTCTACTAAGGGCGTGTTGCGCGGACTTCACTTCCAAATCAATCACCCACAATCCAAACTTGTCCGTGTGGTTTCAGGAGAAGTATTTGACGTAGCGGTTGATCTACGTGAAGGAAGCCCAACGTATGGCAAGTGGGAGGGCGTTGTTCTTTCTGCAGAAAACAAACGTCAGTTCTTTATTCCCCGTGGGTTTGCTCATGGCTTTTTAGTTTTGAGCGATACTGCTGAATTCTGCTACAAGTGCGATGATATTTATCATCCAAATGATGAAGGCGGTCTTATGTGGAACGATCCTGCAATTGGTATTGAATGGCCAGCTTTGCAGGGCGATGCGGAGTTTGATGTGTCGAAAATTGTTCTGAGTGATAAAGATAAGCTTCATCCTGCTTTTGCGAAATAAGGAAGTCATACAGCTATACAGCAGCACGGTAGCCGCACGGCGATGATTGGATAACAATGAAAAAAGTAATTACCTATGGCACATATGATTTGCTCCATTACGGGCATGTGAGACTTTTGGAAAGAGCAAAAGCTTTAGGTGATTATTTGATTGTTGGGGTAACCTCGGACGATTTTGATAAAACGCGAGGAAAAATTAATGTCAAGCAGCCTCTGATGGAACGTTTGGAAGCGGTAAAGAATCTTGGTATTGCAGACGAGATTATTGTTGAAGAATATGTTGGTCAAAAAATTGACGACATAAAACGATATGACGTTGATATCTTCACCGTTGGATCGGACTGGGAAGGGTATTTTGACTATCTCAAGGAATACTGTGAGGTAGTGTATCTTGATAGAACCCAAGGTGTTTCAAGCACGGAGTTGCGTTCTCAAGAGCGTTCTTTGAAGTTTGGCTTAGTTGGCGAAGGCAGAGTTCTCAATAAAGTAAAAAATGAGGCAAGTCTGGTAAATGGCCTAGAAGTAACAGCTGTTTTCTCTGAAGATGAAGCTATTAAAACGGAAGCCGTAAAAAATAATATTATTGCTGCGGAAAGTTATGATGCACTGCTCGATGAAATAGATGCTGTTTATCTTGTTTCGCATCCTTCTGTTCATTATGAGCAGATTAAAAAAGCGCTTGAAAAAGGGAAGCATGTTTTATGCGAGTCTCCTATAGTGCTTGATGCTGGTCAGTTGCATGAGCTTTATAGTATTGCAGGATTAAATGAGTGCATTTTGATGGATGCGGTAAAAACCGCTTATTCAACGGCATATAACAGGCTTTTGCTTTTAATTAAATCGGGAAAAATAGGTGAAGTTTTGTCTGCTGATGCAACGTGTACTAGCTTGTTGGATATTAATCTTGATAAAGTTGCCAACAACTCCATGTGGGGTAGTTTACATTTTTGGGGGCCAACCGCTTTGCTTCCTATTTTTCAGTTGCTGGGAACGGATTATTGTTCCAAAAGAATTGTTACTCGTCCTCTGCAGGACGCTAAGCAGTTTGACGTGTTTACAAAAATGGACTTCCTGTATCCTTCTGCTACAGCTTCTATTAAGGTTGCGGTTGGTGCAAAGTCAGAGGGTTCTTTGGTTGTTTCAGGGACTGAAGGCTATGTGTATGTTCCTTCGCCGTGGTGGAAAACTGATTATTTTGAAGTCAGATTTGAAGACACGAGAGAAAACAAAAGATATTTCTACCAGCTTGATGGCGAGGGAATTCGCTATATGTTGGTAAGTTTTGTTAAGGCAATTGAAAACGGTCGTTTCGATTACTACATTGAAAGAAAAGTTTCTAGCCAGATTGCTCAGGTTATGCAGGATTTTGAAGAAAAGAAAGACTTTTTTGAGATATAGGACGTGTTTTGGGGTTGGCTAGCTGCAATTTGCAATGAGTGGCTCAATCCAAGAACTAGGAACACATTACTTCATGAATGCATTGCCTCCTTGGTTTTGTGAATTATTGTTAGCGTTATAGATAGGTGCGTTGCTATGCTGAATTTTACTGTTGGTCCTGTTATGGAAAGTGAAGATGTTCTAGCTGTTGCTGGTGAACAGGTTCCCTATTTTCGCACCGCGGAGTTTTCAGAAATAATGCTTAACAATGAGCGGATGATTCTTGAATTGGCCGATGCTCCTGTGTATTCACGCGCGGTTTTTTTGACTGGTTCAGGAACAGCCGCCATGGAGTCTTCTGTTATGAATTTGCTCTCTTCAGAAGATAAAGTACTAGTGATAAATGGTGGTAGTTTTGGTCATAGGTTTGTTGAACTGTGTGAGTTGCATCAAATTCCGTATGATCAAATTGAGCTTAATTCTGGATGCGCGCTAACGGGGGAGGCATTATCTGAGTATGATGGCTCAAAGTACACCTCCTTTATTGTTAATTTGCACGAGACTTCAACAGGCGTTTTATACGATCTTGATTTAATTAGTTCATTTTGCAAGAAGAATAACCTCTTTTTAATGGTTGATGCCATTAGTGCGTTTATGGCTGACCCTATTAGCATGAATAACGCCAATATTGGAGCAATGATTGTTGGTTCGCAAAAAGCACTTGCGTGTCATCCTGGAGTATCGGCGGTACTTCTTTCTCCTTCTGCTCTAGAAAGAGTTGAAAAAATGAATTCTAAATGTATGTATCTTGATTTAAAAAACGCGCTTAAAAATGGCGAACGCGGACAAACTCCTTTCACACCCGCAGTAAGCGTTTTATTGCAGATTAGCAAGAGGCTTCAAGAGGTTGTAAAAAATGGCGGAATTGAATTTGCTATTGGTGAGGTAAGTACTATCGCTAAAGATTTTCGTTCAAGAATTGCAAATCTTCCGCTGGAAGTTTTTTCTGAATCTATGTCCAATGCGGTAACTCCACTTCATCCTCTAAATGTTTCCGCAAACGATGTATTTCTTCATTTAAAAGATGAATATGGGATTTGGGTTTGTCCAAATGGCGGAGATTTAGCGGACGTTGTTTTTAGAGTTGGTCATATTGGTAGCTTGACTACTAAGGACAATGAAAAACTCGTTGAGGCACTTATTGATTTAAATAAACGAGGGCTGCTTTAGTATAGCTGCTCCTAAGGCAGAGGCAAAGGGAGAAGAGCCTAAGGTTAAAGAAGCTCCTGCTGAAGAAGCTCGGGCTGAAGCGGCTAAAAAGGCTGAAGAAGCTGCAGCAGCTGCAAGTGGCAGAGGAAATTACACTACACATTCTTCGGGTAATGTTGTTTCAGGCAATTCATTTGGCGCACATTTGCATTTTCAAGTTGAGTTGAATGGTGCGGCGGTAAATCCTTTTAACTACCTATATTTGAATATAGGTAAACTGAATTTTAAAAATGAGGCTGGATGATAAAACTTCCAGCCTCATTTTTTTGCAAGAAGCTATTTAGCATATTTCTTAACCAGCTGTCGTCCTGCGATATAATCCATAACTTCCGTTGTTCCTCCAGCCATTTCGTAGCCACGGAGATCATTCCATATTCTGCCAGCTCTAATTTCTTTGGTGTAGCCAATAGCGGCATAAATAGAAAGGGCATGGTCGGCAACGTCGGTGAGATTCTGGCAGGCGTAGCTCTTTAGAAGGGCGGATTCGAGACGAGTCGACTCTTCTCTATCTAGCATTGAAACAACTTGATAGAGGCGAGCACGAACATTCTGGAGAATGTTCTCCATTGCTACAAGGTGATCTTGGATCGCTCCGATTTTTCCAATGGGTTTTTTAAAGGCAATTCTCTCTGAACAATAGGCGCCAGCGTCGTTCATTACCGCTTGTGCTTGACCTAGAGCTTGAGCAACAACGAGACAGCGTTCAAACTCAAGTTTCTTCATGAGAAGCTTCCAGCCTTCACCTGCTTTACCAATACGCATGTCTTCAGTAAGTACAACATTGTCAAAGAAGCAGTCTACAAAAGGAATGGTCTGTTGACCAACTTTATCGAGATGTCCGATGGTATAGCCCTCGATATTATTGGGAACAAGCCAGAGAGAATACTTGTCATTTTCGTAAGAAGGATCTTCGTCTTTTGCAACAACGATGGTGTAAATAGACAAGCCACCAAGGGTTACCCATGTTTTCTGGCCATTGAGGAGATAGGTACCATCAGGCTGTTTGACTGCAGTACAAGTCATGGCGTTGTTGTCTGAGCCTGCAGCGGGTTCTGAGATCGCCGTGCAAGCTACACAGGTACTTTCGATATTCTCGATTGCATCCATAATAAGCTTCTGTTGGTCTTCAGATCCAAAATCAATGACGTCAGTAATTGAATTAGTGTCCGTTGTGAAAGGAAGAGCGGTTCCGGTAAACTCGTGGAGTTTTTCAGTAAGAATGATCTGAGTTAGTTTGCTACATGGAATACCTCCGGCTTCTTCGGGCAGACCCAAATGCATGAAGCCGAGTTCTCGATATGTCATGGCTGCTTCGAGGCTAATATGATGATCTTCCTCGTACGTTTTCTTTACCGCTTCGTCATCGAAATACTTCTCAGCGAATTCTTTTGCACTTTCAATGAATAATTCTTGGTCAGGTGTGTATGAGTAATCCATTGTTCCCCTTGATACGAAAACGACGTTTATGGGATCGCGTTTATTGTAAAGGGGAAAGGAAGATAAAACTTATTCATAGAAATATGAAGTTTTGGGATTTGTATATCTTAGGTGAATAATGCCAGATAAATTGGAAAATGGTGGGCGCTACTGGGTTCGAACCAGCGACCTCTTCCGTGTGAAGGAAGCGCTCTCCCACTGAGCTAAGCGCCCTAGACTCTCAAAAGAATGGTTATCGATATTTTAGAAGGTGAAGAACCTGTTTTGTCGATGAACCTAATACTCGAGTTATGAGAAAACAAAAAACCCTCTCCGAATAGAGACCAATCAGAGAGGGTGTAATTTCAAATGGTGGGCGATGAGGGATTTGAACCCCCGACCTTGTGCTTGTAAGGCACCTGCGCTCCCGCTGCGCCAATCGCCCTTTCGAGTGCGAAAGTTATTCTCGCATAACAAGTATCTGCATGCAAGACATTTTTTAAATTTATTTCAAATTATTTTGAAATAAAAATTAAGCATTTTCGAATTTTTAGTTAAAACTCTCCTTCATTCTTTTTTGACAACGAGAGAAGGGGGTTGTGTGAAGAAGTCCTCAATAATAGGTGGTTTGCTGAGCGGTTTACTCTGCGTTGTCTGTCTTCTGGTTTATGTCTCGTCGGTTAGGACGCAGGCAGACTCTGCGCGCATGGAAGCGATGGAGAAGTATGGGGGAGAGCAAATTGAAGTTTTCGTCGCGAAAAAGGATATTTACCCTGGCGAAACGCTCAACAATTCAAACGTAGAACTCAAGGTATGGCTTAGTGATCTTTTGCCAGATGCGGCACTTGTTAATGCGGATAGCGCATGGGGAAAACAAGTCTCTTCTCTTGTAGTGAAAGGTGAGGTTGTCTCCGAGAAGCGATTTAGATCCGATGTCGTTGAGATAGAAGTACCTGAGGGTTTGGTTGCTCTCTCTGTTCCTGCAAAAGACGTTCAGGCTGTTGGTGGCTCATTGTCTCCTGGAAATTATGTTGATGTGTACGCTACGGGAACTCAGACCACCTGTCTTGGTAAGAAAGTTTTGGTTTTGGCAACCAACGCCTCGGAAGGTGAAAAAGGATCCAAGGCGAGTGTGAGTTGGGTAACATTAGCCGTTTCTCCTGAAAAGGCGCAGGAATATGTAACCGCCTCTCAATCAATGGATATCTATTTCACGTTGCCGGCATTTGAGAGTAATAAAGGGGAGAAAAATGAATAAAAAAGCATTGTTATGTCTAGATACCGAATCGCTTCTGCATCCGTTTTTAATTGGATTGCCAGATGAAAGACTCGATGAGCAGCCATGGCTTGGAGTGTGCTGTGACGCTCAAAAGGCACGGTTGGCTGTTTTTTCAAATAAGGAACTAAAAGTTGTTTGGGTTGTTTCAAGTGATACGGTAGCGGGAATCAATCTTGCTGCTGCTTTAAGAAAAGACAATCCTTTTGTTGACGTTTATTACGTTACATTTGATATGACTGGATCGGTGCTGAGTCGATGTCGAGCAGCGAGTGTAAAACCCTTGAATAAAACAGGATTTATGCACGCTTATTCCTCTCTAAAAACAACCAAAAAAAACAATCAGTATGAAGAAGTAAAACGGGATCAGAAGGCACGAACGTTTTTGTTGAGCGAAGAATCAGAAGGAGATAAAAGTAAGCCTCATAACGAGATAAATCAAAGTCAGGAAGAGAAATTAAGAGCTGTGAATTGTTCTTTAGGAGAGAAGAAAGATGAATTAGACCTAGAGGAATCTCCTAATGTTTTCCCTCAGTTTTCATTAGAAAAAAGACAAGAAGCTAAAAAAGACATTTCTTTGCTTCGTGAACAAATGAAATTGGGGGATTCTGAGGTTCTAAGAAATACCTGCAACAAGAAATCAGAACCCATGGCTGATAAAGGGGATAGGCTAAAGAAAGCATTGGTATTACTGAAAGAGGAGCAAAAAGGGTGCGTTCTTTCGGTTTTTAGCGGAAGTGGTGGTTCTGGGAAAAGTACCATATCTGCAATGCTAGGATTAGCTGCTGTTGATTTAGGTTTTAAAACAGTAATCCTTGATGCAGATTTTCAATTTGGCGATATGGCCTTCTTGCTGGGTTTAAATGATCAAATTACCGTTCAGGATATTATTGAAAACCCGGAAAGAATACATGAGGTTATGAATCACGATGCCTTACCTTCCCTTATTGCATCTCCAAAAAATCTCGAGTATAGCGAGGTTGCAAGTAAACAGGTTTCGGAACTTCTGGTGCTTTTAAGAAGCCAGTATGAAGTTATTATTGTAAACACGGGAGCTTTCTGGTGTGATTTACACGCCCAATTACTCGAGAATTCTGATAAGTCACTCTTCCTTATTGATCAAAGACCCTCTTCGGTTCGTTCTTGTTCCCATGCACTTTCGCTTTGTGCGCGTTGTGGAATTGCCACTCAAAACTTTGTCTTTGCTTTGAATAGATGCTCAAGGCAAGCTCTTTTGACTTCTATTGACGTTTCCTGTGTTTTGAAGGGCGTTCACGTTCATGAACTCAAGGATGGAGGAAAGGAAGTTGGAGAGTTATTGGCTGCGGGATTACCAAGGGAACTAACGAGAGGAAGGAATGTTTTTTATGAGGGGTTAAAGGAGTTTGCTCAGGAAATTATTCCATTGAAAAAGAAGAGCGAGACAAGTAATACGTCTGCTTCAGATAGATCGAAAACCTTTCGTTTAATAAGAAGAAAGAGGAGAGCAGCATGTCTTTAACCGCAAGAGTAGAAAAAGCCTCCTCCGTTATCGAAGGTAGTGAATATGTTGATAAAAGCAATACTGGACAATTAAATGAAGCAGCTTCGTATGAAAGGATGAAAAGAAACGTACAGCAACTATTGCCCCCTGTTCTTTTGGGGAAATTGATTGAGCAGAGCCCCCAGCAGGCTAAGAGCGAAATAAAGATAGCCTGCGGACGGGTAATTAGCAAAGAGCCATGGTTGTATACCAATGCTGATTGTGAAAAATTTGTCGAACGATATTTGGATTCAATATTTGGGCTTGGTCCGCTTGAAAGTTTGCTAGATAACGAAGATATTACTGAAATCATGGTTAACGGTTCTCACTCGTTTTTCTACGAAAGGGAAGGAAGACTGTTTGAGTCGGATTCCGTTTTTGCTTCTGATGCGCAAGTTTATGCTTTGATCGATAAGATTATCAGTCCGTTAGGAAGAAGGGTGGACGAGTCTTCTCCTATGGTTAATGCTCGTCTACCTGAGGGGCATCGCGTAAACGTGATTATTCCTCCTCTTGCGCTTGATGGACCTGTTGTCACTATAAGAAAGTTTCGTAGCAAAATTTATTCGCTCGAGGAGCTTGAAAATATGGGCTCTTTCGATAATGAAATTAAATCCTTGATGAAGTGGGCGGTTAGAAAAAGGTGTAATATCGCTGTTTCTGGGGGAACAGGAAGCGGGAAAACAACCTTATTGAACGCCCTTTCAACCCAAATACCGCTCTCTGAGCGTATCGTAACAATTGAGGATTCAGCAGAATTACGGTTTTCTGAACATCCTCATGTCGTTCGTTTGGAAGCACGCCCTCAAAATGTTGAAGGAGTTGGTGAGGTAACAATAAAAGATCTTGTCATCAATTCCTTAAGAATGAGGCCTGATCGAATTGTTGTAGGTGAATGTCGGGGATCTGAGGCTCTTGATATGCTTCAGGCTATGAATACCGGTCATGATGGATCACTTACGACATTGCATGCAAACTCTCCCGCAGAAGCAATTTCGCGCTTAACGATGATGGTTCGTTATGGTGCGGAACTTCCTGTTGAGGTTATTGAGAATCAAATCGCCACTGCGCTCGATATTGTTATTCAAACTGCACGTAGTGTTAGTGGGAAGCGTTTTGTAAGCGAACTGGTTGGCTATTCCTATGACACGGTTCGTAGGAAATGTATAATTCAGTCTTTTTACAAATGGGATCCGATTGAAAAGATAGGAACGTGGAACTCTGTTCCTGCTTGGATTGATGAGCTAGTTCCTCTTGGTATGGCTACGCAAGAGGAGGTTGATTCATGGAAACGAGCCACATCGTTATCGTAATTGCTCTTTTGGGGGGTTTTACCTGTGTTGGAATACTAGCAAGTGAAGCAATTAATGGTTTACGTCATCGAAAAAGAAAAAGCAAAGTATTAGTTGGTGGTTTACCTTCTTCTGTTACTGCGCATGTGATGCGTAATGGGGTTATTTTCTTTGAACCTTTTTCAAAGTTTCTTCTTCGAAGCTTCTCTATTAAGAAATGGATCAATCGCTATGTAGGAATTCTTGGATCTTTAGGTTATTTTACCTGTTCAGAATCCCTTTTAAGTTTAGTGATATCAGTATTTTTCATTTGTTTGATTTTTGGATTTGTCGTTTCTGGTTCATTCTTTGTTGGTATATCGGCTTTTGTTTGTCTCGCTCTCTTTCTTGGAATGCTCAGCAGAAGAAAGGAAGAAGAGAGGAAAGAGAAAATACGTGAAGCGATACCTGAAGCATTGCAGACTATGAAAACGTGTTTCTTTGCTGGGTATTCTCTTCCGCAAGTTTTTGAGCAGTTGGTGAATGATACACAAGGGCCGCTACGAGAGCTTTTTGAAAAAGTGGTAAGCGTTTTAAATACGGGTGGGACATTTGACGATGCGCTTGAGTGTATAAAAAGAGAGTCAGAGGAACAGGAACTGGTCTTTTTGGCTGCCGCTCTTGAAATACAACACAAGACTGGTAGTAGCATCGAACAGGTTCTTGAAGCTGCTCGAGAATCGGTTTGTGGTGAAATCGAACTTAAGCGGACGCTTCGAACTCAAACCGCCCAGGCTAAGTTATCAGCACAAATTGTTACGATTATGCCTTTTGCCCTGATTGCTTTATTCTCAATCATTTCTGAAGGATTTCTTGCTCCGTTTTTCGAGAGTGTAGCAGGGGTAATTCTTCTCGCAGTTGCTCTTTTCATGCAACTACTCGGCATTTTCCTTGTGAGGAAGATGTTAAGAGTGGATGTGATGTAAATGGTTGATCTTTTTCTTTATTCAGCCCTTTCTTTTGGCGGTGTTGCGGGCGCGATTGGTGGGATGGAGATTATTTCTTGGAGGAATCGGAAAAGAATATTAACTCAAATTAAAAAGCGAGTGGGTTGTGAGTCGTTTTTGTCTGCAAGGAGTATCTTTGTCGAAAGTAGAGGGTTGAATTATTGGATTATTCAGAAGATGGTTCTTTTTTCAGATGATCACGTAAATCTTATAAAGGGAACTTCACTTTTTCCTTGGGCTTTAGGCTTAAACAATAAAGAGACTCTTATTCAGAAGTCTGGGTTGTTGGGTATTGTCAATGAAAAGGGAATTTTCTCTATAAGGTTAACACTCTCATTTTTTGGCTTTATTGTTGGCCTGTTTGCAGGAGCCTTGTTTTCGGATATTTTAGCTCTTCTTCTCGCTGCGCTCTTATTCTTCTTTGGTTTTCTCTTGCCGACACGTGCTCTTAAATCGGAAAGTCAGTTGCGCTCTCAATGCGTTGAGCGTCAGCTGGCGCAAATGATAGAAGTAATAATTTTGGGATTACAGAGTGGTCTTTCGTTTGATAGGTCAGCAAAGCTGTACACCGCATATTTCGAAGGAAGCTTAAAGGAGTCTTTTTCACGTGCTCAAAGTCAATGGGAACACGGATTACTTATACGAAGTGAAGCGCTTAAAAGCCTAGCTGAAACCTATGATTCCTCATTATTTTTTCGAGCTATTGAAAGCATTAACCGGTCCTTGCGTTTTGGTTCTTCGCTGTCAGAGTCTTTAAGTTTAATAGCTTCGGAAGCGCGTTCGGTAAGAAAAACGACACTTGAAGAACGTATTGCTAAAGCTCCGGTAAAGATGCTTCTTCCTGTAGGAACGCTGATTCTGCCAGCGATGCTCATTTTAATTATGGGACCAATCTTGCTGGATCTGATGAACGGAATGTAAAGACGATAGAAGGAGGACAAAATGGAAAGCATAGTACGTGTGAAGAAAAAGTGTATTGAAAAATGGCGTGAATTGGAAAATTCTTATTGCGGAATTATTGGGTTAGCACTAGAAAATGCCAGGTTGAAAGGCAAAAAGTACGTCGGACAGGGAACGACAGAATACGCGATTTTGGTTGGCGTTCTAGTGGTGATTGCTATTTTGGCTATTACGATTTTCAGACCAAAAATCCAAGAATTATGGGATGCAATTTCCTCGGGTATCAATGGGCTCTAGCAATAAAAAGATGTTGCGCCAGTCAGGCCAGGGGACTGTTGAATATGCAGTTGTTTTTGTTGCGTTTCTTTCCTTAGTTATTGCCTTGGGGGGTTATTCAGATTTCTTAAGAGACGGGACAATAATTCAACATCTACTCATGGGGGCTTCTCATCATCTTTTGGGATCGGGGGGAGTTTTACGAGATGTTTTTTTGTATTAGGTCTATGCGTAAACGGGTAAAAGTCCTTGATAAGCGAGAAGGAACAAAAGGGCAGGCTACGATTGAGGCTGCTGCTTTAATTCCTGTCCTTTTTATTCTTCTTCTTTTGCTTTTACAGCCTTCAATTCTTCTGTTTGATCGAATTGTGATGAAAAATGCCGCAGCTGATGGATGTCGATTGCTAGCTACAAAAACTCCGGTATTGAGTGAAGGGAAAGATCCTTATGAGGAATACGTGCTAACGAGATTAAGTTCAATTCCCGAGGAAGATCATTTTCATGTTCATTCTCAAGGTTGTTCCTGGAAGGTCTCTTTGACGGGAGATGAGACTAGTAACCGCGTTGGTGTTCAAATCGTTAATAAAGTCAAACCTCTCCCTCTTGTTGATTTTATGTCACGGAGTATAGGACTTACTGATAGTGACGGATTCTTTGAAATAAAAGTCGAGGCTGAGTTTTCTCCGAAAAATGATTGGGTGTCTTCAAATGTGGCAGGAAACAATCCTGCTAATTGGGTTAAGCAGTGGGAGTAAAGATGAGAAAAAGAATGAAATTTCGAGGATTTATCGATTTCTTCTGGGATAAAGAAGGAGGATTTAGCACGGCCGGAATGGTTCTCGCTCTTCTTATCACTATTTGCTTGCTTTTTACTGCTGCACGAGTATATGAGGTTAATTCTGCTTCTGCTGATGTTCAGGAGGTTGCCGATGCTGCAGCCCTAGCAGCAGAAAATGTTGTTGCCGAGTTTTATATCGTTGTTGCTTTATGTGATGCTACGGTTTTGAGTTTGTCTCTAATGTTTATTTCAACATTAGCGCTTGGAGTTGTCTGTTTATGTACTCCCGTGACAGTAAGTTTCGCGGAGGCTTTTTTCAAGGCAGCTGAAAAGATAAAAGATGCTCGAGATAGTTTTGCTGAAAAGGCGCAACATTCTCTTGATAAATTTCAGTCCGTTCTTCCTTTTTTGGCACTAACAAAAGCGCAGAGCGTGTTTCAGGCGAATTCGTCTTTGCCCCGTGGAGGGGAATATTCGGGTGTTGCTCTTTTGGTTCCTTGGGAAGGAGAAGATGACGGATCGCTGGTTTTCGATAAAAGTGATGATGCTCAAAAGAGAATTGAAAGCAAAAGTGATGAGCTAAAGGAACAGGGAGAAAAAGCCGAAGAGGCAGCAAAGAAGGGACGAGCAAGCAAAGAGCGAGCGTTTCTTCACGATAGTGGTAGTCAGACGGACTATTGTATGTATGAAAGAGCCGAACATCTTGCTGGGATGACAGGATCAGAAAACCCGTTCTTCTCTTCGGTGGAAACATGGTCTTTTTCTGCTGCCTTAGATAGGGCGAAGGTTTATTACGAAAAAAGAGCACAGCAAGAAGAACCGGGTGGCAATTCCGTCGCAGAGCAATCGAATTCTGCTTTACGTAAACGTTTTTACGAGTTTGCTATTCAAGAAATTCAAAAAGGATATGTATATGAAACAGACGAATCTTTCGAGGCTTATTTTCCTCTTTTGCCAAAAAACACTAACGAAATGAGAGAAACAATTCTTTACACAGAATCCATCTATCCTATCGGGAACAGTTCTGGAAAAGAAATGATGCATGCGTGGGGAGGTTGTCCGGGGCTAAATGGTCAAGAAAGGATGGGAACCGGATCCATCCAGCAACTGGAAAAAGGGTCATATGAAACTTGCACAGCATGCGATTTTAAGGTGAGCAGTATGGGGAGTGTTGCTTCTGCTTCAACCAATATAGAAAACGGTTTCGAATACCATTATCTTGTTGTTGCAAAAGAGGCAGAAGAGTATCAAAAAGCTAAAAAAGAATTTTCTCCATCGGCGAAAAAGGTTAAAGGAATTACCAATGATCTTCTAGGGTATTTAAAAGAAGCTTTTGATCAGGCATGTAATCAAAGGATAAAAGTTTCTCCTCCAGGAAAATTTGGTGTTGTGTGTTTAGCAGTTAACCAAGATTCACAATCATCCTTTTCTCATTTAGCTTCCTTATTCATCGCAGATTCTGGCAATCTTGGTTCCTGTGTTGCGCTCTCCTCTGCGGTATTAGTAAAAGAGTCTTCAGACGAAAAAAAGACCATTATCAGTTCTTTTTTTGATGGGGTCTCTGAAGAGAAAACTCCTGCTTTTGGACCCCTGCGTATTCTTTTTGATGTTTGGTCGTCTTTTCTTTCTGTATATACCGATGGTTATGATGCACTGCTAGTAGGTATTCAAAAAGCACTCAACGCCATTCCTTTTATGAGTGAGAGTAAATTGGGTGATTGGGCATCAAGTCGTTTAGAGGAGATGGTGATTTCTGTCGGACTTGAGCCAGCGGACCTCTCATCGCCGAAACCGGTATTAATTAACTCAGAGCATGTTTTGTCGATGGGTAAGGACTCCTTTTCAGCAAAACTGCTTTCAGTGAAACATTTCGCTTCCACTTCACTTCTAGCTGGAGGAAATATTTTTGGGGATGCTCTTGACGGTATAGAGGAGAGCGGATCGCGGTTTCTTGATGAGTTTTCTCAGGGATTTGAAATTGCAAGTATCGAAATATTTGAAGGTGCGATAACTATTCCTATCACTATTACGCTTCCTGGTTTTATTGCTGATGAAGCTCGCAATCTTTTTTCATCAGGAATTGAGTCTTTAAGGAATCTTGCTGCAACAGTTACGGGATGGAGGCAGTGGGAATGAAGTTAGTTGTTAATTCGAGAATTGATACTGCTAAGTTTAAAAAAAGACTCAAAGGGCAAATGACTATTGAATTTGTGGTTTGTTTTCCTGTAATGCTCGTTGTTGCATTGATTGCAGTGAATGCTCTTTTGTTTTTTAGTGAATGTGCTTCGTTTGATCGTAACTTTAAAGATGCCACATGCGCATATGCAAGTTCCCCTGGTTACGGACAAGGTATTTCTAATTCCTGCGCAAAAATTCAGAGCAGTATAGAAGAGGTATGCGATACAGAATATGTCGATGTGTCTGTTTCTTCATCTGGAGTTGAAGGTGGACTCGTGACATTTACGGGGACGCTTTCTTTTTTGCCAACTCTTTTTGGCGCTGGTACTCTGAACTCCGCCTTTGGTGTTTCTTTCCCACGAATGACTCATCAATCTCAGATAGTGATTGACTGTTATAAGCCAGGGGTGATTATATGATGCGATCGTCTCATTATTCTCGTGTCGCTAAAGCGATGGGGATACTGCTGCTTTTAGTATTGATGTGCGTATTGTTTGACTATTTTTTTGGCTCTAAACAACTGCCAGCTCAAAAAGTGTCTGGAAATATAGCAGAGGCGGTACTTGTAGAAAATCAGTCTTTTGAATCCGTTATTGAACAATATCCCGACTCTCTTTTTGCCGATTTTAAGAATGAACCGTCGGGTGCTTTTGTGGAGGAGTGCCTTGATTTGTCGGGTTACGAGAATGTGTATGTGAGTAAGGATGAAAGATCTCTCTGTTTTACTATGCCTCAAGATCCCACAGATGCTTTTTTTCGGATTAAAGACTTTTTGGAAGAAAAAGGATGGATGTGTATTGAGAGCGGAGTACGTTGTAAAGCTTCTTTTGTGAAGGAGACTGGTTTGCTGCATTGGTTGTTTGTAGAGACTTATTCGATTAATGCTGGATCAATGGTTTTGATAACGAAGGAGGAGGGGGATGACAAGGAGTGATATTCCGCTTTGCTTTGCGGCGAATTATTTCGACCGTTTGAAAGGGCTGTTTAGCTTTAAGGGTGAAGAAGTAGTTTTGGTTATTATTCCCTGTAAATCAATCCATACGTTTTTTCTTGACAGATCAATACATGTTGCGTTTTTCGATCGGAAGGGTTTTGTAGTTGCTTCTTATAAGGATGTTCCGCCTTTTCGTTTGTGCTGTGAAAGAAAAGCGTATGGGGTCCTGGAGCGCTGGAGTGGCGGAAAGGGAGATGATACATGGTTAGAGGTGGGGGATCGAATTATTGTTACCACTAAACAATATAGAAAAGAGGGTTGAAAGATGTTAACAAAAGATCAAACAATGAATCACGGAACGAAAGAGTGTCCTGTATGTCATGCACTTTGTTTTTCGGATATGGATGTGTGCTATGGATGCTTGCATCGGTTTGTTGGTGATGCGACTGAAGGACGAGAACAAATTAGCAGTATGCAGTGTGAAAAAAGTGAGCTACCTACCATGATTTTGAACGGAGAGAGCAAGGAACATAGCGTCAGTAGATTCGCTTGTGTTCAAGGAGACTCATGCGATTTTGCTAATGTGCGTCATGATGAAGACCTCATGAAAAAAGACACAGAGGCGTTTGAGATAATAAAAACACTCCCATTTTCTTCCGATCAATGTCTGAAATTTCAGATAGACGTAAAGATAACGGGAGTGTAGTTACGCAGTAAAAAACAAACAATTACTCATCTAGGAAGGTTTTTACCGAAGATTCAATGGAGCTGGTTGAACTCTCGATAACGGTTTCAAAACGGATGTTTAGAGAATCAAGTTCGGCGAGTCCTTTGGGGATATTGTGAGTGCTTGTTTCATTGGCGATGAGTTCATTGAGTTCACAGCCAGACAAAGCGCTGATCTCTGCCGGTAGGGGTTCGTCAGCTGCAATAGCATGAAGACCGCGGTATACATTTTCGCCAAATTTTGCCCAATGAGCTGTAGAGGCAATAAGTACTTGATTGTCTCTACGCAGGTTCTCGGCAACTTTCATTGCAACAGCGGTATGCGGATCAATGAGGTAATTGTAGTTCTTGAGGACGTTGCTAATAGTTTTAAGACAGGTGTCATTGTCAATGGAATCAGATGCAAAATCTTCCTGCAACTTTTGAAGAGTGAGAGTATCAATTTTGAAAGAACCTTTTTCCTTGAGGTCGGTCATCCATTGAGAAATAGTGTTGCCGTCGCGCCCTGTTAATTCAAAAAGCTGGCGCTCCATGTTTGAAGAAATTAAGATGTCCATCGAAGGGGAAGGGGTAAGGACAAATTCTCGATCACTAATAGAGTATTCCCCCGTGTTAATGAAGTCGGTTAATACGCGATTTTCGTTGCTTGCGCAGAAGAGTTTTCCAAGAGGAGTTCCCATTTGCTTTGCATACCATGCAGCTAAAATATTACCGAAGTTTCCTGTAGGAACACACACATCAAGTACTTCGCCCGCATTAAGCTTTCCGTCGTTTACCAGTTTTCCATAACTGGAGATATAGTAAACAATCTGAGGTAAAAGCCTGCCCCAGTTAATTGAATTTGCGCTCGACAGAGCATAGCGTTTGTCGTCAAGAAGAGATTCGTTAAATTTTTCATCGTTAAAAACATTTTTAACGCCTGTTTGGCAGTCGTCGAAGTTACCTTTGACAGCCCAAACCTCAACGTTGTCACCTGCTTGAGTTGCCATTTGTTTATGTTGGATATCGCTTACGCCGCCATCGGGATAAAGAACGGCAATCTTAACGCCTTCTTTATCTTTGAAGCCTTCAAGCGCTGCTTTTCCTGTATCGCCCGAGGTTGCAACCAGGATGAGAAAATTGTTATCAATGCTGCCTGTCTTGCGTAGTTGCGCGGCACTTTGAGCAAAGAAGAGAGGGAGGCATTGAAGAGCCATATCTTTAAACGCACTGGTTGGACCATGCCAAAGCTCTAAAACATGAGTTTTGTTGTCGAGCGATGTAATAGGGCATATGTCTTCTGAATCAAACTGATCCCCATAAGCTTTTTCCATAAGCGTGGAGATAGTCTTGTCATCAATATCAATATTGAAAGCACGATAAATGCTTGCGGCGCGCTCCGCATAAGTAAGATTGGACAACGAAAGTATTTCTTCTAGTGAAAAGTGGGGAAGATTTTCAGGAACAAAAAGTCCGCCACCATCTGCTAAGCCCTGTACAACAGCTTCGGTAAACGTAACAGGATTAGTGCATTGTCCGCGTGTATCAATGTATCGATTTGTAGACATAAGATTATCTTTCATGAGGTAACATTAACAGCGTAAGTATACTACGCTCGATAGATTGTTAATTTAGCTTTACTTAATATAAACATTGTTTAAGGTGAGCGCTAAGGAAAGGAGCTGTAGTGGAAAAAGTGTCTATGTCGCACGAGGATTATCTCGAAGCTATCGTTATGCTTGGAGGTACTTCTACTCTGCCAGTACGCTCTGTTGATATAGCTGCTAAGCTCGGTGTTTCGAAAGCCTCTGTCTCTAAGGCAGTGGCAAGCTTAAAAGCTTCAGGAATGCTTAATCAGCCGTTTTATGGTGATATTACTCTTACTGAAGAGGGGTATGAGTATGGTCAGGCTGTTTTGGAGCGTCATACCATGCTTACCAAATTTTTAGTTGAAGCCATTGGCTTAGATCAAGAAGACGCCGAAGAGGAAGCATGCCAAATGGAGCATGCTATCAGTGATGAGTCTTTTGAAAAGTGGCTAGCGTATTTCAAATCCATCGGTTTGTAATTGTGTGCAGTTTTGAAACTTAATTTACGGGCTTTTTGTTTATTCCTAACGTTTAAGAAGTAATGGTGATTTGTTTCTGTGGGGTAAAGTGCTGACTTCTTAAGCTTGAGGAAAAATAGGATAAGGGGAATTCTATGAATAAGCAGGCGAGTCAGGTTGCAGGAGTACCTATTTTCGATCTCGAAAACAAGGTAGCCATTGTAACGGGGGCTGCTCGAGGTATAGGAAGGGGAATCGCATGGGCATATGCGGGGTATGGCTGCAAACTTGCGCTTGTTGATATCCTCGAGAGGGAACTTGATCAAACCAGAAAGGATATCCTAAATCAATTTGGGGTTGATGTAATAACTTACGTAGGGGATGTTCGTGATTCTGAATTAGTCGACCAAATAATTCAGGATACCGTTTCCACCTTTGGACGTATTGATATTCTTGTCAATAATGCGGGCGTTGGAATGACGCGTCTGGCAGTTGATTGTGATGAAGAAGAGTTCGATACAGTAATGGATACCGATTTAAAAGCAACTTTTTTCCTTTCGAAAAAAGTTGCCCAGGTGATGATTGAGCAGAAAAAAGGAAACATTATTAATCTTTCTTCTGTTGTGGCTCGTGTTGGGTCTTCTCGTATGGCTCCTTACATGGCAGCTAAGGCTGGCGTTCTTCAGATGACACGTGGTCTGGCTTTTGAGTGGGCGCGGTTTAACATTCGTGTCAACTGTATTTGCCCTGGTTATATCAATACTGGTATGACGGAAGATACGTTGGCAAATCCTCGTACCTATGAGGCAATTACCAAAATGATTCCGCATGAAAGAAAAGTTGGAGAACCCGAAGATATTGCTGCCGCTGCTGTTTTCTTAGCGAGTGATTGCACTGAGCTGATTACGGGTTTCCCTTTGTATGTTGATGCAGGTCGTTCTATTTGGTAGTTGGGCTGTATGATTGCGTGATGAGGCTTTAATGTATTGCTGAACGCGACATTGTTGTTAAGACGTGTTTTTGTTTTTCGTGATTTGGATAAGGATTTAACTATGAAAGAAAAGCTGCTTGAACTCTCAAAAGAAGAACTTGTTGATCTTTTGGAATTGAGCTCTAAAAACATCGTGGCGATGGATGGCGTTTGGTTTCAAACGCTCGAAGAGGCTATCGGCATGGATAAGGCAATGGATTACGATGCAGAAGCTTGGCGCCGATATTCTCCAGCCGAAGCACGTCGCTTAAAAAAGTACTATCACATGGAAGAACACCCAGGCTTAAAGGGTCTTGAGAAGGCGTTGATTGTCGGATATAGCACATTAGCTAATCAGACAAGTATTGTTTGGGAAGACGATTCGCTTATTTATCGCGTTGATGTATGTAGGGTTCAAGCAGCTCGTTCGCGCAAGGGCATGGAGTTCCATCCTTGTAAACGAGTGGGACTAATTGAGTATCAGGGGTTTGCACGGGCAATTGATGATCGAATTGAATGTGAATGCGTGAGCTGTTATCCCGATATAACTGATGACACGTGTAGCTGCGCATGGAAGTTTACAATTAATCAATAGATAAAATCCTGCCCTGAAGCTTTGTGGTATCATACGAACAAGTGTTTGATATGAAAGGCTTTTGAATGGCTGCCGAAACAGTAATTTTAGGCATAGACCCTGGCCTTGCTCATACAGGCTGGGGTCTTGTTTTGCAGCGGGGGTCTCGCTTGTCGTGCATGGCATATGGCTGCATTGAAACAAAGAATGATAAGCCGCTTCCGCAGCGTCTTCAAAAGATCTATCAGCAAATGAGTGCCGTGGTTGCTCGTTATCAGCCAAGTTGTGTTGGAGTTGAAACGGTGTGGTTTGGCTCTAATGCCCAAAGCGCGTTTGCTACGGGTCAGGCTCGTGGTGCTGCGCTGGCGGCTTGTGCGAATAATGATATTCATTATGAAGAATACTCGCCGAGTCAAATTAAACTTGCAGTTGTTGGTACAGGCAGCGCAGAAAAGGATCAGGTTCAATATATGGTTAAGCATCTTTTGTCGTTGGACCGAATTCCATCTCCTGACCATTCTGCTGATGCGCTAGCAGCTGCTATTTGCTTTTCGACACATATTGGTGTTGGAAATAGAATCCGAAGGGAACAACGATGATTGCTTGTGTAAAGGGTCAGCTAATTTCAAAAAGCCTCAATTCGGTAATTGTTGATGTTTCTGGGGTTGGATACGAAATACAAATGGCAACTACATCAATTTCAAAACTCCCTGAATTAGGGTCAACGGTTCAAATACTTACTCGTCTTCAAATCAGAGAGGACAGCTGCATTCTTTTCGGTTTTCTTTCCGCTGAAGAGAAAAATCTTTTTGAACGTTTTGTTGCGGTTTCTGGCGTTGGACCTAAGGCGGCGCTTTCGCTTTTATCTACCTGTGAACCAAAAGAGTTAATAACTGCTATTGCGACGCAAAAAATTTCTGTTATTCAACAAGCTCCAGGTGTTGGCAAAAAAATGGCCTCACGTATTGCATTAGAATTGAAAGATCAATTTAGTGAAGATGATTCATTGGCTCTTGGAAGCTTGAGACAAACTTCTTTTGCTAGAGCCGGAGCACTTGAGGCTCTGTTGTCTATGGGCTTTACTTCGGCCGAAGCGGAGCTTGCTTTGAAGGGCGCACCTGAGTTATCCACTGAAGCATCTCTTCTTCAATATGCACTTAAGCGTTTAGGGGAATAAGTGTCACAGGATTTTGAAATAGAAAACGTACTTTTTGAAGCTTATTCGGAAAAGAATGCCTCGCAGGCTGCAGAGCGTGATTGTTCTGTTGAGCTTAAAGAGGAAGATCTTGTTCTTGATCGTAGTTTGAGGCCAACGCGTCTTGGTGAGTATTTAGGTCAAGAAAAAATCAAAGACAGTTTGTCGATTTTAATCCAGGCGGCAAAGTATCGACATGATGTGGTCGATCATATTCTGTTTTCGGGACCTCCTGGGCTCGGAAAAACAACCTTAGCAAGTGTTGTTGCGAATGAGGTTGGAGTTCAGATAAAAACAACCAGTGGACCAGCGATTGAGCGCACAGGGGACCTTGCTGCGATTCTTACTAATTTAGAGGAAGGTGATGTTCTTTTTATTGATGAGATTCATCGTCTTAATCGGATGGTTGAAGAAGTTCTCTATCCCGCTTTAGAGGATTTCGCTCTCGATATTGTTGTGGGTAAAGGTCCGGCTGCTCGTTCTATTCGCCTTGATTTACCGCGCTTTACTCTTATTGGGGCAACAACACGTACGGGCTTGCTTACTGGCCCCCTTCGTGACCGATTCGGTATTGCTTTTAGACTCGATTATTATTCTCCCAACGAGCTTTCTCAGATTATCATTCGTTCAGCACGTATTCTTAATGTTGATATTGATGTTGAAGGAGCCTTGGAAATTGCTCGGAGAAGCAGAGGAACCCCCCGTTTGGCAAACCGTCTTTTAAGACGTGTTCGAGATTGGGCTCAGGTGAAGGGCGATGGAGTGATTGACGAAGATTGCGCTGCTCAAGCCCTAAGCTTTTTCGAGGTGGATTCTTTGGGTCTCGATTCAGTGGATAATCGAATACTTGAGCTGTTGTGTCAACAGTTTGCAGGGAGACCGGTAGGTTTGTCAACGTTGTCTTCCGCTCTCTCTGAAGACCCTGAAACATTAGAAGATGTGTATGAGCCTTATCTCATGCAGCAGGGGTTGCTTATTCGAACACCGAAAGGACGTCAGGCGACTGATCGTGCGTATGATCACTTGGGATTAATGAGACCAACGGGGAAACAGTGATAGGTTTTCCATTTTTTTCTAGGGTGGACAAACGAACACAATGAGGATGACTATAGCTTTATAGTAAAGAAGCAAAAAGAAGTGGATGTGATTATATGCTGCATCAGGATTATTTAGTAAGAATGTTTATGGTGCTTGCAGCAGCTATTCGTAGAACTATTTTGAATACTTCGGGTGAAAAGGATCCTGAAGCTTCAGCAGAATTGCTCGAATCAACCTTATCAAATGCAACTGAAATAGATGGGTCTTTGCTCTTGAAGATGGATCCCGAAACTATGGTTTCGATGCTTCAAATATCTAATACTGACCCAACTCTTGTTGGCTATATTTCTCGAACGCTTTTACTCGAGTCGTCGTATCTGAGGCAGGCCCAGCGTTTTTCACGTGCAGAGCTTCGGGAAGAGCAGGCGTTATCTTTGGCTCGTGCATATGGATTTTCTCTTAGTGAAGAAGATATATCGCCTGAAGCACTCGAAAGCTTTTTCGCTGAGTCTCTTCCTGAAAATATTAAGAGTGGTACCGAATCGTGCAAATGAAAGAGATGTCGTTATCTCTTTGTGGATGTGATAGGAGGACGCAACGCTATTGCTAAACTTTGATGCTTTGGTTTGTTCGTGCGTCCTCTTATTGATGTATAAAACGTTTCCGGCAAAATACTTGCTCTAAATGATTTACGTTACTAAAAGAATGACTGGCGGTATATAGGCGTAAAACTGCGCCAAATACTGTAACTAATAAAACCAAAAGCTGAATATATATTGGTTGACTCTATACGAATAAGCGTTCCTATAGGCTCTTTTACATCAATACAAGACCGTTTGTCTTGGCATTGTTTCAGTAGGTAAAAAAATACATTTTTATTCTTGACCTAAAAGTTACCTAAAGATAACATTGCCTTCGTAAGTTAACCAAAGTGAACTCAAATGACCTATTATTTTAGGATCCAAATAGGTCAGAAATGGGGGATGAAGTCATGGTTTTATCAGAAGTAAAGAAGAATGGCGTATACCACGTTAAACATCTTGATGGTTCGGACGATCTGAATCGTCATTTGGAGAATCTTGGCTTTGTTCCGGGCGAGAGCGTTACGGTTGTTTCTCGTATTGCGGGAAATGTCATCGTGAATGTAAAAGGATCTCGCGTTGCTTTGTCTTCTGAATTGGCACGCAACATTGTTATTTAGGGGTTTGCTTTAGTCTCTTAATTTTGAAAGGGGGTAGAGTGAAAACTTTACGTGATGTACGAACTGGAGAAACGGTTCAGGTAGTTAAGCTTCATGGCGAAGGAGCTGTGAAACGTCGCATTATGGACATGGGTGTTACGAAGGGTTGCACTATTTTTGTGCGCAAGGTTGCACCTTTAGGTGACCCTGTAGAGGTAACCATTCGTGGTTATGAACTTTCTATTCGTAAAGGCGATGCAGAGCTTATTGAAGTTTCTTAGCGAACAGTAAAAAGTGTATGTTTGCTGCGTTTAGCAGCATTGTTTTTGTACCGGAGTTAACTATAGTTAACACTGAATGGAGGATGATATGAGAGTTGCACTAGTTGGCAACCCGAACTGTGGCAAAACCACTCTCTTCAATGCTCTGACAGGCTCAAACCAGTATTGTGGTAACTGGCCTGGTGTTACGGTTGAGAAGAAGGGCGGTAAGCTCAAGGCTGATAAGTCTATTGAGATCACCGACCTTCCAGGCATCTATTCTCTTTCTCCTTATACGTTGGAAGAGGTTGTTGCCCGTAACTTTATCATTGAAGAAAAACCTGATGCAATTTTGAACATTGTTGACGGCAGCAATCTTGAGCGCAATCTATATTTGACTACCCAGCTTTTGGAAATGGGTATTCCGATGGTTATTGCGGTAAACATGATGGATGTTGTTCGTAAGCGAGGCGATGAAATCTATGTTGATCAGCTCGCAAACGAACTTGGCTGTAATGTTGTTGAGATTTCTGCTCTTAAGAATGAAGGTATTGATGAGGTTGTCAACTGCCTCAAATCCATTGGTTCAGCATCTTTGCCAAAGCCAATCACCTTCTCTGCTCCTGTAGAAGAGGCAGTACATGCAATTCAGGGTCGTCTTGGCGATTCGGTTCCTGAGAATCTTCGTCGCTTTTATGCGGTAAAGCTGCTTGAACAGGACAAAAAGATTGTCGAATCCCTTCCTGGCGCTTCCGATGTGAGCGATATTATTTCTAAAGCAGAAAAAGAATGCGACGACGACACTGAAAGTGCTGTTATTAATGATCGTTATACCTTTATTGGTAATATCATTGATCATTGCCGCGATAAGAATTCTGCTTCGCAATTAACTACTTCAGACAAGATTGACCGCGTTGTAACAAATCGTTTCTTAGCTTTGCCAATCTTTGTTGTTGTGATGTTTCTTGTTTACTACATCTCCGTTACTACGGTTGGTACGGTAGCAACCGACTGGGCTAATGATGGTGTGTTTGGTGATGGTTGGTTCCTTGGTCCTGGTCAGGAACAGTTTGATGAAGAAAACGAGGCATTTGAAGAAGCTTCCGAAAATGTTGCTGCTTTCGAAGAGGCGGCTGAAGCTGAAGGGCTTGATCCTTCCTCTGAAACCTTCCTTAAAGATGCTGAGGCTGCAGGGTTGATTGGCACCTACGAGGCATATGATGAAGATACCGGCGAGGATGAAGTTATTGAGGTTGATGCGGCAACGTATGAGGAATCTCTTGAAACACTTGCTCCTTACCAGGGTGACCAAGAAGCCATTGCTGCTTTTGAAGCTGCAGCAATTGAGCAAGGACTCGATCCTGAAGCAGAAGATTTTGCTGATCAGGCCGAAGAAGCAGGTATTGTTGCCACCTATGTAAATGCAGATGGCGAGGAAAGTGAAGTTGACGCAGCAACATATGCTGAAGAACTCGAAGGAAGCGAACCTGATCCTACACAGTATGGTATTTGGGTAACGGGTATTCCAGTCTTGGTGGAAGACGCTCTCGCTTCTATTGACTGTGTTGATTGGCTGCAGGCTCTTATTCTTGATGGTATCGTTGCTGGTGTCGGTGCAGTTTTAGGCTTCGTTCCGCAGATGCTCATTCTGTTCTTTATGCTTGCTATTCTTGAAAGTTGCGGCTATCTTGCACGTGTCGCCTTTATTTTGGATCGTATTTTCCGTCGCTTTGGTCTTTCGGGTAAGTCCTTTATTCCTCTGCTTATCGGTTCTGGTTGTGGTGTTCCTGGCATTATGGCTTCACGTACAATCGAGAATCAGGCGGATCGTCGTATGACTGTTATGACGGTAACCTTCATTCCCTGTGGTGCTAAGTTGCCTGTTATCGCCTTGTTCGCAGGTGCAATCTTTGGCGGTGCATGGTGGGTTGCTCCGAGTGCCTATTTCTTGGGTATCGCAACGGTTTTATGTTCAGGCGTTATTTTAAAGAAGACCCGTTTCTTTGCTGGTGAGGCTGCTCCGTTCATTATGGAATTGCCTGCTTACCACTTGCCAACTCCTGGTACTGTTTTACGTAGTACTTGGGAACGCGCTTGGGCGTTTATTAAGAAAGCATGCACCATCTTGCTTCTCGCATGTATCCTTATTTGGTTTGTTTCTACTTATGGTTGGGAAGATGGTATCTTCTGCGCAGTATCTGATACTTCATACTCCATTTTGGCAGCTATTGGTAATGCATTCGCTTGGGTATTTGTTCCACAAGGCTTCGGTGATTGGCAGGCGGCAGCAGCTTCCTTGTCTGGTTTGGCCGCTAAGGAAGACATCGTTGCAACTCTCGGTATCTTGTTTGCATCTGAAGATGCAAGTTGGTACACCAACTTTGCTTCGAGCTATGGCTATGCTGCAGGCTATGCATTCTTGGCATTCAACCTTATTGCGGTTCCTTGCTTTGCAGCTCTTACCGCTGCGGCCCGTGAGCATAATTCCAAGAAGTGGTTCTGGGCTCAGGTTGCTTTCCAGATCGGTACCGCTTGGGTGATTTCTTTGTGGGTATTCCAGTTCGCGGGATTGTTTACTGGAGAAGTTACCTTCAATGTCTTTACCGTTGTTGCAATTGTTCTGTTCGTTGCATTCCTTTACTTGCTCTTCCGTCCAAATAAATGGAAGAATGTTAAGGGTGAGCGCGCAGTCGACGCTGCTTAATAATTAGATTTTTTGTTTGTTGGTTTGATTGGTGATTGGAGGAGTGAATAATGACAGCTGGAACAGCGGTTGTTGGGTTGATTCTTCTTGTAATTGTTACGGCAATTATTGTCAGCATGATCCGATCCCGTCGAGCTGGAAAACATATTGGATGCGATGGTTGTGGCGGATGCTCTCATGGATGCTCTACTTCTTCGGATCCTCATGGATGCTCTTGCGCAGAGCAAATGCTCAAAGATGTGGAAGAGAAATTACGTTAACTCGCATTGTGCACCAGATACCTTCGTAGAACCCCTTGTTCAGTACTTCACTTATCTACGTTGGTTCTAAAGACGCAATGAAAAAGATGCCCCTCATTTTGAGGGGCATCGCTTTTTTATTTCATTGCAAAGATGCAATAATTCTTAGCTGGTAGCTACAATATGATTGACATATAGGGATGCGACTAAAGTGTGGGTAGAGATAGTGAGTGAAACACTTGTATACGAAGGTTTGACTTTTGAGTTGCAACACAAACGCACATCTTCGATTAGGTTAAAAATATACCCTACTGGTCGCATGTTTATTAGTGCTCCAATCTATACCTCAAAGAAGGAAATAGAGAACTTTCTCAGGAATCATCTTGAATGGATTCGCTTCAAACGAAAGAAAGTTCTTTCTTCGCCTATGGCTTATGCGGAAACAGCAAACAAGGAAGAGCAAAACCAGTGGAAAGAAATTATCCAAAGCTGTGTTCCGCCCTTGGTGGAGGAGTGGACTTCTATCTTAGGGGTTACGGTGACAACGCTTGCTTATAGAAATATGAAAAGCCGTTGGGGGAGTTGTCAACCATCAACGGGGAGAGTTTGCATTAACACGCGCTTAGCTCTTTATCCTCCCGAATGCCTAGAATATGTTGTTGTACATGAACTCTGTCATTTTCTGGAGCCTAATCATGGCAAGGAGTTTCATGCGCTAATGACTAAAGTTATGCCTGATTGGAAAGCGCGCAGGGCTAAACTCCAATAAGAATTCTTGTAACAACTTTTCTTAAGTACGCCGAACCGTTGGTCGGTTTTTTCTTTGTAAGTATTGACCAGAAACCCTCTTTCCTATTAAGTTAGACAAGGTTAACTTGAGGAAGGAAATCTTATTAAGCTATCAAGAAGCTATCAAAAACATTTCCTTCGAATTACGAAAAAGGAGTTTAGGCACATGAGTAAAGTAGCAATCGTTTACTGGAGTGGCACGGGAAATACTGAGGCGATGGCTGATTTGTTTGAAGAAGGGGTAACGAATGCGGGAGGAGAGGCCTCTTTGATTCAGTGTTCCAATTTTTCTTCATCTGATGTGAGTGACTATGATGCTTTTGCTTTTGGTTGTCCGGCAATGGGCGATGAAGAGCTTGAAGATACTGAATTTGAGCCAATGTATGACGAAGTTGAACCCGCGCTTGATGGAAAGAAGGTGGTTCTTTTTGGTTCATATGACTGGAACAACGGTGAATGGATGGAGTATTGGGAGCAGCGAGCAGAGGAAGCAGGCGTGAATGTTGTTGGAACGGTAATTGCAAAGGATTATCCCGACGACGAGGCAGCTGAGCAATGTAAGCAAGCTGCGGCTTCTTTGGTATGATTTTTGAGTGAGATCATAAATCCATAGTTTTTGTATTAGGAATCTGGTATAGGAACTGAATTTTTCTTGAAATAAACAGATGATGCAATGAAGTATAAAGACCATCGAACTAAAGAGTTCGATGGTCTTTTGTTGCAAAAACGATTACCGCCAAAATAACTTCAAATATAAACTTGTAGGTATTTAAAGCGACAAAAACAATTCATGAATACGCGAATCTTCATTAAGCTCGGGATGAAGCGAGATACCAATTTGGTTTTGATATCGAACACCCACTATGTTTCCCTCGATTGTTGCAAGCACCGTGCAGTCTTTTGATGCTGATGCAATATAGGGTGCTCGTATAAAGGTCATGGGTACGTCTTCCCAATCGCCAAATACTCCTTCGGTGTAAAAACTACCAAGCTGTCTTCCGTAAGCGTTTCTTTTTACGGTAACGGGAAGCGTTCCCAAATAAGGACTTTCGCCATCGATAGTTTCCGCTAAAAGGATTAAGCCTGCGCAGGTTCCTAAAACGGGCATTCCGTTCTCAATCATATGCTGGATCGGTGTAAACATTTCCAGTTCACGCAACAGTTTTCCCTGCGCAGTGCTTTCCCCACCAGGAAGAATAAGCCTATCAAAGGGCTTATTGAGATCTTCCTTGCAGCGAAGCTCGATGCAGTTATGACCAAGGGATTCAATCTTTTTTTGGTGCTCTATGAAGGCGCCTTGTAGCGCAAGAATAGCGACAGTCATATTACTGTCCTCGTTCCTCCATGATCAACTGAATTTCATCTTCATTAATGCCGACCATTGCTTCTCCAAGGTCTTCAGAAAGTTCTGCGATTAAAGAAGCATCTTTGTAGTTGGTCACTGCTTTAACAATAGCCTGAGCTCGCTTTGCTGGATTGCCAGATTTGAAAATACCAGAGCCAACGAAAACACCCTCCGCACCCAAATGCATCATAAGTGCGGCATCTGCTGGTGTGGCAATTCCACCTGCTGCAAAGTTAACAACGGGAAGTTTACCTTCTTTGTGAACGTATGAAATAAGCTCATACGGAACCTGGAGCTGCTTGGCTTCTTCGAAGAGCTCGTCTTCACGAAGGGAAACAACGTGGCGAATTTGTTTGTTGATAAGGCGCATGTGGCGTACTGCCTGAATGACATCTCCCGTGCCAGGTTCACCCTTGGTTCGAATCATGGTAGCACCCTCGGCGATTCGTCTTAGGGCTTCACCAAGATCGCGAGCGCCGCATACGAAAGGAGCTTTGAATGCGGTTTTGTCGATGTGGTACGTGTCATCGGCAGGGGAGAGGACTTCGCTTTCGTCAATATAGTCAATTTCGAGAGCTTCAAGAATTCTTGCCTCCATAAAGTGACCGATGCGGCACTTCGCCATTACGGGAATACTGACTGCTTCTTGAATACCCTTAATCATCTTTGGGTCGCTCATTCTGGAAACGCCGCCTGCTGCGCGAATATCAGCGGGGATGCGCTCAAGCGCCATTACGGCACAAGCACCTGCTTCTTCGGCAATATGCGCTTGTTCAGGGGTGGTGACATCCATAATTACGCCACCTTTAAGCATCTGCGCAAGGGAGCGATTAAGTTGAATACGATTTTCGTCTGCCATTTTGTTCCTTTCTGCAATGTATTGAAAGAGAAGATACCGTTTTGCTGGTATTGTCGATATAATCAAAAAGCCAATTATTTATATAACCAGAATATAACCAGTTTAGATAAGGTCAGATGCAGGTGCTTACCTATTCCTTTAATGAGAGAAAAGAAGAGCCGCTTTATGAATATCTCTATAAAGAGATAAAGCATGATATAGAACAGGGAATAATTGCGCCCGGGGAAAAACTTCCCTCAAAACGTGCTTTTTCGCGTCATTTAGGTGTGAGCCTTATTACGGTTGAAGGGGCTTATACTCAGCTTATTGCAGAAGGCTACGTGATTTCGAAAGAGCGAAAAGGGTACTACGCAAACAGTGTATTACCAGAACCAACGTTAACCACTCAAAGACATCGACAAAACAGCTTTGAACCTTTTCTGAAAAACAAGTTTCAGGGCGCGCTTTCTCGGGAATCCAAGAGTGAAAAACGAGAAGAAAAACCGTCTTACTTTGCTGATCTAACGGGGTCAGAGGTTGCACGAGGGAGATTTCCGTATGGAAGTTGGTCTAAAAGTATTCGAGATGCTCTATCGTGTGAGTCCGAGCAGGTTCTTATTGGAAATTCTGATACGGCAGGATCAAGGCGTTTAAGGGAAGTTCTAGCGAATTATCTGTATTCCTTTCGTGGAATGGAAGTTGATCCTGAATGCATTGTTATCGGAGCGGGATCTCAAATATTAGACAATATGATCATTCAGCTTCTTGGCCAAACGCATACGTATGGAATTGAAAACCCAGGCTATCCAAGGTTGCAGCAGTTGTATCGTGCAAACAGGGTTAATCTGGTATGTCTTCCTCTTGACGATAAAGGAGTGGTAACAGAAGCACTTTACGGAAGTGATGTGTCGGTTATGCATGTAATGCCATCACATCAGTTCCCCACGGGGCTTATAACGCCGATCAGTAGACGTTATGAACTGCTTGCGTGGGCGAGTGAAGGTGATCGCTATCTAATTGAAGATGATTTTGATAGTGAGTTCAGGCTTACCGGTCGTCCCATTCCATCCTTGCAAAGTATTGATAAACAAGGTCGTGTGATATACACCAATACCTTCTCTAAAACACTCGGACCCGCATTTCGATTGGGGTACATGGTTTTACCACATGCTTTAAAGGAACGATTTGACAAAACTCTCAGTTTTTATTCCTGTACAGTAAGTGCTGTCGATCAGCTTGCTCTGGCACGCTTTATCGAGCAGGGTGACTATGAGCGTCATGTTAATAGGATGAGGAATTACTATCGAGCATTGCGCAATAAGCTTATTTCCGAGCTTATGAAAAGCTCTTTTTCATCGCGTATTTCTTTATACTCACAAGACTCAGGAATCCATTTTGTTATGCATGTAGAAACAAAGGAACAAGAGCAACGATTGGCGCTTGAACTGCAAAAACGAGGTGTCAATATTGTCTCATTGTCAGAGTTTTATCTCGATGCTACTATGGCGAAAAATAAAGAAACCTCGTCAGGGAGGGCGAGGTTTCTTATGAGCTATAGTGGTCTTAGTGAAGAGGCAATTCCGAAAGTAATCAGCGTGATGGAAGAGGTATTTAAATAAGCACCTTATTCCTCTATGAGTCTGAAATATATTGTTTTTACGCCCTGGTCTCCTTCGGAAGTAATAGTTTTACTTTCAAACGTGCGAAGGGACTCTATAAAGGGGACAAATTTTTTGAATCCAAAATTTCGAGTGTCGAAGTCTGGCAAACGTTTTAAAAGCAATCCCCCTAAGCGAGCTGATAAAATCCAGCCATCGTCTCCGCAAAACTCTTCGGATAACTCGCGGAGTGTTTCGGTTACTACTTCAATGCTTGATCCATCTCCCCAGTCTGTTGAGGAAAAGGTTTCAGAGGCATCTTCGGTAAGTGCTAGCTCTTCGGTTGTTTTTGTGGGAGCGTGTTTCGGGGTATCGACTGGTTGGGTATTGTCTTGTGTTTTTGATCTCTTCTTCTTTTTCTTTTCCGATGTGGCGCTTCTATCTTTATAAAGAAGATCAAGGTATGAAAACTTATTGCATGCAGAAATAAACGATCGAGGGGTTTTCTGCTCTCCCATACCTAGGACAAACATTTCATCTTCGCGTAGACGAGAAGCAAGACGGGTGAAATCGCTGTCGGAAGAAACAATACAAAAAGCGTCAAGGCGTTTTTGGTAAAGCAGATCCATTGCATCGATAATGAGTGCCGAATCAGATGAGTTTTTTCCTGTTGTGTTGCTGTATTGTTGAATGGGTTGAATGGCATTTTCGAGCAGCTGCTTTTTCCAGGAGCTGAGAACAGGGGTGGTCCAATTGCCGTAAATACGTTTATAAATGATATTTCCTAAGCTGGATGCTTCTTGCAGGATGGTACTAGCGTACTTACTTGATATATTTTCGGCATCAATGAGTACCGCCACACGCATTTCTTTATCCATGTAAAACCTTTCTATTGAATAAACATGGCATCGCCAAAAGAAAGAAGTCGATAATGCCGTTTAATGGCATGTTTGTAGGCTGCCATGATGTTGTCTCGGGTGGAAAAAGCGGATACAAGCATCATGAGGGTTGAGCGAGGAACATGGAAATTTGTGATGAGCGCATCAACTACTTTGAATTCATATCCTGGAAGGATGAAAAGGCTCGTTTTTTCTCGATCGCGCGGAATAAGGCACTGTTTGTCTGAGTCCCAAGCACTCTCAAGACTTCTTACGCTTGTGGTGCCAACGGCAATAACGCGTCCATTTTGAGCCTTTGTTTTCGCAATTGCCTGTACAGTTTTTTCAGGAACGGTATATCGTTCGGTATGAATTTGGTGATTGTGGGGGTCTTCTTCGTCAACAATACGGAATGTATCAAGTCCAACTTCAAGATGCACCGTTTCGAAACCAACACCTTTTGCCTTGATCGCTTCAATGAGCTCGGGTGTAAAGTGGAGACCTGCAGTAGGTGCGGCAGCGCTTCGTTCTTCCTGGGAAAAAACGGTTTGGTAAAGTTCTTCATCACCTGCATAGTTTTTGATGTAGGGAGGAAGGGGGGTATGTCCGACCTGATGGAGGGCATCATCTAGGGAAGAGAGAGGAGTGCTCAAGCGAGCGAGGCGCTCACCTTTTTCTGCGTCCTCAACCCAATCGATGATTTCTGCCGACAAGATTATTTCGCCTTCAGCGTTCGTGAAATCTACGAGTGCTCCTGGTTTCAGGCGCTTTCCGGGACGAACGAGAACTTCCCAAATGGCGCTCGAGTCTTTTTTGGGCTCACGATCGAAACGTTCTCGAAGGAGGAAAACTTCAGCAGCGCCCCCTGTTTCATGCTTTGTTCCAAGAAGACGAGCAGGCATAACGCGCGTTTCATTTGCAACAAGCAAATCTCCCGGTTTGAGGTAATCGTAAATATCTCGAAAGATCTTATCCTGAAGAGCGCCTGTTTTTCTATTCATCACAAGCATTTTGCATGTATCGCGAATGGGTGCAGGTTCTTGTGCGATACAGTGTTCAGGAAGATCGTAGTCAAAGTCCTCAGTTTTTAGCATGGCTAGTTTTGCCGCCCTTTCAGCTGCTTTCTTTGCTTTTCGTGCAGCTTTTCTTTCTTCTCGTTCTTGTTGTGCTTCTTTGTTGGAAAACGTACAGCCGCAATAATTTTGTCGGTACATGCCCAGTTCACGGCTTCGTCTTGTCGCTTCTGGATAATCGCTTCGATAATCGCGAAAAAGCACTGTCAATTCAGGATAAAGCTTTGCGGAGCGTTCCAGCTCTTCTTTTATAAGGCTCGTAAACTGATACGGACTTACCGAAAGCGTTGTTCCGATGGCCTCAAAGTGATGCTCATGTGCATAACGTGCGAGTTCTTCAAAGCGGAAGCGGTAGCATTCTTGACAGCGAATCTTTCGTGGGGCTGTTTCATTCCAAGCGGAAGCGATTTTTTCATTCCACTGTGAATTACAATAAGGCCCTTCAGTAACGGGAATACCTTCTTGTTTGGCCCATGCTAAAAGCGTTGAAAGACGATGTTCGTATTCTTCTTTGGGTTCAATATTTGAATTCATGTATGCAATGGTTAGGTCATGACCTTCTTCGAGAAGATGCCTGACAGGCTCAAGAGAGCAAGGACCACAGCAAGCATGAAGTAATAATTTCATAAGCTTATCTTTTCTCTTTTGAATCGTGACCTATACTAACACCTGAAAACTGTTTACACATAATGAATAGAGGACTCTCCATTATGCAAAAATGCGATTATAAGGCCGTTTTCTTTGATCTTGACGGCACTCTTCTTGATCTTGATATGGATCTATTCCTACATCAATACTTCAGTGGCGTAAGTTCATTCGTTTCACGCAGGGGATATGATCCTGAGGTTTTTCTTAAAGCGCTTGGTGCAGGTGTTCGGAGTATGACTGAAGGAGTGGGCGGTTACAATATTGACCGTTTTTGGGGTGCATTTTGCACACGGACAAATGAATCCCAAGAAGAAATGGAACCACTTATTACTGAATACTATCAAACTGATTTCAACGAAATTGGTGAACATATCGTTCCGCGGCCTGAAGCGGCTGAAGTTTTAGAAATTCTAAAGGAAAAGAAGTATCCACTCTACCTTACTACCATGCCGCTTTTTCCGCGTATTGCAGTAGAACAACGTCTTTCTTGGGCGGGTTGTTCTCCTGACTTCTTCGATCGCATCACTACCTACGATAATTCAACAAGTACGAAGCCTCGTCTTGAGTATTACCAGGAAAATGTTGATCAAATTCATCTTGAACCTGAAAAGATTTTGATGGTTGGCAACAATACACAGGAAGATCTTGCCTGCATGGGTCTTGGGCTCGATGCTTTTTTGGTTACCGATTGCCTTCTTAATCCTAACAATTTTAATATCCAGTCAGTCAAGCACGGTTCATTAAAAGAGTTGCTTGGTTTTGTTGAGAAGCTTCCAGAATGTGAGTAAACGAATGGCTTTATTTGATTTTACGGTTAAAGCTCAGAGCGGTTATGCTCGAGCGGCGGAATTTGAAACAAAACACGGGGTAGTGAGAACACCTCTTTTTATGCCTGTTGGCACGAGCGCTACCGTCAAGGGTATTACGCCTCAAACCTTAAAAGATATTGGGGCACAAATTATTCTTTCAAATACGTATCATCTTTCTTTGCGTCCAGGAGAAGATCTGATTGCAGAGGCGGGTGGCTTGCATTCGTTTATGAGCTATGACGGTCCGATTCTTACCGATTCGGGCGGGTTTCAGATCTTTTCGCTCGCGGATACGCGCAAGCTTGATGATGATGGAGTTACGTTTGCGTCTGTTTATGATGGTTCGCGGGTAAGGTGGACGCCAGAAACCAATATGGATATTCAGCAAAAGCTTGGTGCCGACATCATCATGCAGCTTGATCAGTGTCCTCCTTATCCTGCAACGCGCCAGTTTGTGCAAAGAGCCGTTGACTTATCAGCAAACTGGGCAAAACGGTGTCTTGCTGCCCATACACGCGAAGATCAGGCTTTGTTTGGTATTTGTCAGGGTGGCATGAATCTTGATCTGCGTCTTGAATCAGTTGAGCGTTTGCTTGACATAAGCAACGAGAGCGTCGCGCGGGGGCATAAGGACTTCAAAGGATTTGGCATTGGTGGCTATTCGGTAGGCGAAAGCCATGAGGTAATGTTTGAGACCCTTGGGCAAGTTGCCCGTGCTCTTCCTGAAAATAAACCGCGTTATGTCATGGGGGTAGGAAACCCCACTACGCTTGTTCGTGCGGTGCGTGAAGGAGTTGACATGTTCGATTGTGTTTTGCCAACTCGAACGGCGCGTATGGGAACGGCGTTTTCATCGGCGGGGCGCATGAATATGCGCAATGCGAAATATATTCATGATTTTTCGCCTCTTGATCCGCAGTGCAAATGCCCTGTTTGTCAAACGCATAGTCGCTCGTATATTCGTCATCTTGTAAAGCAAAATGAAATGCTCGGGAGTGTCCTTTTGAGCACGCATAATTTGTTCTTCTTGCTTGATCTTATGAGACGAGCTCGAGAAGCTATTTTGGCGGAATCGTATGAAGAGTTTTATCAGGGATGGATGCATTCTCCTGCCGCTCGAGACTATTGATTTGTCTTTGGTTATGATATTGCGTGGAATTCAATCAGGTTTACTTTTTTAGCGTTAATATGTGTAGCGTCTGTGCTCTGACGGCTTGTGCGTTGGTGCGCTGTGTAAGTATTTAATTTTGGCAAATATGAAGTGAAAATAGATAAGGATTTGTTGTGATAGATTCCGACAAGAAGAAAAAGAAAGGTAAACCTACGCGCACTAACGCTGATCGCAGGAATATCTGGCTTTTGATCTTAACAACCATGTTAGTTCTTGGTTCAGTTTTTATGTTCATGCCGCCTCAGGAAAAGGTTAACCAGGGCCTGGATATTCAAGGCGGTCTTTCGGTTGTTTTGAGTGCTAACAGTACAGATGGTGAAGATGTCACCTCTGATGATATGGAAAAGTCTCGCGCGATCATTGAGTCTCGTGTTAATGCCCTAGGTGCTTCTGAAGCCACAGTTCAGGTTCAGGGATCCAATCAGATTCTTGTCCAAATTCCTGGTTTATCTGATACTGAAACAGCTCTTTCAACTATCGGTAAAACTGGTAAGTTGGAGTTTGCTCGAGCAGATTCATTTACTAATCCCGAGGATCAGGCTGCCATTAAAAATGGCACCTATGTCCAGCAGCAAAAATATACTGATGACTTTGGGAACTCTTTTGCCTCCGATCAGGTAACTTATCGCTCAGTGCAGAGTGGCACTTACACCCCACTTATTACCGGTGAGAATATTACCCGCGTAACGGTTGACAAGGCTTCGGAAACGGGCACTGATTATGCTGTCAACTTAACGCTTGACAGTGAAGGTTCCGCTGCTTTTGCCCAAGCAACTAAAGAACTCGCACCTACCAAGGGTCAAATTGTAATTGTGCTTGATGGTCAGATTCAGTCCGCTCCTGCTGTTCAGTCTGAAATAACTACCGGTGAAGTTTCAATTACAGGCGGTTATACTCTCGAAGAAGCCCAGAGTTTACAAACAGTTCTAGAGAGTGGCTCACTTCCTGTGAGTTTCCAATACGAACAGAGTCAGGTTGTTGGGCCGACGCTCGGCCAAGATGCTCTTAAGAGTGGTGTAATTGTTGCTCTCCTTGGCTTGCTTCTTGTTATTTTGTATTTGTTGTTCTTCTATCATGGCTTGGGTGTTCTTACTGCAGCCGCGATGCTTGTTTTTGCTGTTCTCTATCTTGGTTTACTTGCCACACTTTCCGCGTTCGGGCTTTTCTCACTGTCGCTTGCAGGTGTTGCGGGTATTGTATTGACTATCGGTATGGCAGCAGACTCCTCCATTTTGGTTCTGGAGAGATTTAGGGAAGAAATACGTATGGGTCGCAGTGTAAAAGCTGCATCTCTTACGGGTGTTCGCCACGCTATCGAAACTTCTATTGATGCTGACTTAGTAACGCTTGTTTCGGCGCTTACGTTGTTCTTCCTAGCTTCTGCTTCCGTTAAGGGTTTTGGTTTAACCCTCGCTCTTGGTATTATTTGCGACATCGTTATGATGCTTATTCTTAAAGCTCCGCTCGTTCGTTTGCTTGCGCCGCACTCTATTTCGAAGCATCCTGGTTTTTGGGGTATTAAAGACAGTCAAGTTGCTGCCGAGGCGTATGAGGAACTTTTGCAGGACGCAAATCCTGACAAGGGAGCATCTACTGAAGGTGCGCGCCGCAGTCCTTCTCAAATTCTTGAAGGACTCAAGGGTCGCTTTATAAAGAAAGACATCAATTTTATGGGAGCGCGGAAAGTTCTTCTTTCTGTTTCTGCTTTTTTGGTCCTTGCCTCTATTGCAACTGTCGGCTTTAAAGGGCTCGATTTTGGTATTGAGTTTGTTGGCGGTACTTCAGTTTCGTTCCATAACACGGGAGATATAACTATCGAACAGATGCGTGATGCCTTTACTGAAGCGGGTGAGCCAGACGCGGTTGTTCAAACGACGAATTCTGATGGAACTGAAGGCTTTTTGATTCGAACCACTTCAACATCTGCTGAAGATGCTGCTTCGGTTGCTACAGCAGTGGCAAATGATCTGAATCTTTCAACGTCAAGTTATGAGGTAAGTACGATTGGTCCCGATTGGGGTGCTGGGGTCATTCAATCATCGCTTATTGCATTTCTTGTTTCTATTTTGCTCATCATTGTCTACATCGCCTTCCGCTTTGAATATAAGATGGGGCTTATGGCGGTTTTGGCGCTTATCCACGACTTAGTTATCGTTGTTGGTGTTTACGCGTTGTTTGGTCGTGAAATAACTCCAAATACTATTGCGGCATTGTTGACTATTCTGGGTTATTCGCTCTATGACACCGTTGTTGTGTTCCATCGAATTAACGACAACATGAAAGAATCCAAGGTAAAGTGCACCTTTATGAGTATGGCAAATCATTCTCTTAACCAGGTGTTTGTGCGTACTATTAACACAACGCTCACCTCTTTCATTCCCGTTTTAGGTATGTTGCTCTTTGGCGGAGAAACGCTAAAAGACTTCGCTTTTGCAATGGCGGTTGGTCTGATTGCTGGTTCCTATTCTTCCATTGCCGTTGCTACGCCATTGTTCTCGCTGTGGAAATCGCGTGAGCCAAAATACGCAAAGCTCCAAAAGAAATATGGGTCGTCTATCACGCGTTTTACGTTTGCATCCACACCGTTGTTGGCAGCCGAAGGCGCTTCAGGCATGGCTTCTTCAGTCTCTGTAGTTGAAACGCTTAAAACAGATGAAAAAGAAACCACGAGCGTGTCGGAAGAGACAAGTTCGTCAACCGCTAAGAAGAAAAGTAGCTCTAAAGGCGGAAACAAACAGCAAGTTAACTACCACTATCGAAGGAAGAAGAAATGAGACAGGGAAGCGCGCCAAATTTTGCACCACCCATAGAAGAGGGGATGGTTTTAACCTTTGAAGATGAAAAAGGAGAACAGGTAACCCTAGAGTTTCTCGGGTTAATTCTTCACGAAGATCAGCGTTATGGTTTCTTCTTTCCTGTAGACGAAGAAACACAGACTGGAGCATCGGGGGAAGTTCTTATTCTTGAAGTTACTGAGCTTGATGAAGATGGTCAGCCCTGCGCTTTTGAGTTGCTTGTTGATGAAGGAGTAGCCCAAGACATCTACGAGGAATTTAAGGAAGCAACTAAAGATCTTTATGATTTTTGTTAGGCTTGTTTTATTTTAGCGAGGCTTTGTGTGCGGCCGTCCATTTTTGGACGGCCGTTTTCCGTTTACAGAATTTGATTCGTTTGTTAACAATTCAGTTACATTGACACCTTTACAATACCAAAAACACTTTAGTCGACAAAAGTGTTTCGTTTATTTTGCGGCAAAGACCAAGATCGGAGCCGCACATTGTTGTAAGCTGCGGGTGTTAAGGTGAACGAAATGGAAGATTTTTTGTATCAGTTTTTCGTCAATCCTTTTGTTAGCTTGGGATCTGGTTTAGCTGAGGCTGGCTCAGGCAGTGCGAGTTGGATTGAGGATGTTGTGTCGACCCTTGATGGTTTTGTTTGGGGTCCTATCATGATTCTCCTTTTATTAGGAACTCATGTGTTTATGACATTTAGGACAAGGTTTATTCAGCGTAAGCTCATCAAGGGTATTAAGCTCTCTGTTTCTAAAGACGAAGGATCGGGTGACGTAAGTCCTTTCCAGGCGTTAACCACCTCACTTGCTGCTACTATTGGTACCGGAAATATTATTGGTGTTGCAACGGCTTTAATTGCGGGCGGACCTGGAGCTCTTTTGTGGATGTGGCTTACGGGTGTTTTCGGTATTGCGACTAAGTATTCTGAAACCCTTATCGCAGTAAAGTATCGTGTAAAGGATCACAATGGCAATATGCTTGGCGGTGCAATGTATGCTCTGCAGCGTGGTTTTAAAAGGAAGAAACTTGGTAAGGTGCTTGCGGTTTTATTTGCTCTTTTTGCTGCAATTGCTTCCTTTGGGATTGGTGCTGCTGTTCAGGCAAATTCGCTTTCTGAGGCGATTGTTTCAGTCGCGGGTGATGTTTCCATTGCTACCGATACGTTCTCGGTGTTTGGCTTATTCGAAACGTCTCTCTTGCAAGTTATTGTTGGCTTATTGGTAGTGCTTTTTGTGGCGATTGTTATTTTGGGTGGCATTAAGTCTATTTCTCGCGTATGTGAGAAACTCATTCCCTTTATGACTATTTTCTATGTTGTTTCTTGCTTGATTCTCATTATCATGAATGCTCCATTCCTTGGCGAAGCACTTGTTCTTATTGCTACGTGTGCCTTTACGCCGCAAGCTGCTTTTGGTGGTGCAGTTGGTACTTCTGTCATGATTGCGCTTCAGATGGGCTGCGCTCGCGGTTTGTTTTCAAATGAATCTGGTTTAGGTTCTTCTCCTTTAGTTGCCTCTGCTGCTGTTACTAGAAACCCTGCTCGTCAGGCTTTGATTTCTATGACAGGTACTTTCTGGGACACGGTAATCGTTTGTGCTCTGACCGGTCTTGCTTTGGTTTCTTCCATTCTTGCTAATCCAGAGATTGCTGCTACGTTTGTAGATGGTGGTTTTGTTGGAGCTTCGGCCGCGTTAGTAACAACGGTGTTTGCTCAGATTCCTGTTGTTGGGCCGTTTGTGTTGTGTGTTGGATTGGTTTTGTTTGCATACTCGACCATGCTTGGCTGGTCTTATTACGGCAATCGCTGCATTACCTACCTCTTCGGAAAGAACGCCATTCGCCCGTACCAGATCATCTTCATTTTTATCTGTTTCTTGGGTGCTATTGGTGTTTCGGGTTTTGTTTGGGATATTTCTGACATGACAAATGCCTTGATGGCAATACCAAACTTAATTGCTGTTCTTGGTCTTTCGGCTTTGATTGCACGCGAAACAAAGCATTATGTATACGACGATAATCTTGATGAAATTGATGAAACACCTATTCCTATCGAAGAAACTAAATAGTTTCATGCTTTGATAGTTGGTTTGAGTGCTATAGAGCCTGCTGCTCGTGTTGGGTGGCAGGCTTTTTTATAAACCGCTCTTGGACTATAGGAAACGCGAGGATAAGGTAAGCATTTCAACCAATTGGCTGAAATAGTAATAGCGGGTTTTTATTGCTTTGATAGGCTGGAAAAAGGCTTACCAATTACTGCTTTTTTAGCTGATTTAGGCGCAAAAACACATAAGCAAAACATAATTTAAAAAAATTTTTCTTGACTAGGGGGTTTCTGCGCAGTATCTTTTTAAATTGTGTCTTTTTGCAAAAAACTAGGTTCCATTGAAGGAGGAATTGACTCGTGGTTCAAGCTAAAAAACCCGACTCCACCAGCCGTTATAGGAATCGCAGAAGCTTCGCAAAGATCCCTGACGTCATGGACGTTCCAAATCTTATTGCTATCCAGACGGAAAGCTTCAAGCAATTCATGGAAGAAGGCCTTGCAAATGCCTTTTCCGACATTAGTCCTATTGAATCCAACACTAAAGATATGTGTGTCGAATTCGGAAAGTATGAATTCGGTGAACCTAAGTATAGTGTAGATGAGTGTAAGGAGCGAGACGTTTCGTATCAGGCTCCTTTGTCTGCTGAGATTCGTTTCATTAACCGAGAAACGGGCGAAATTAAAGAGCAGGAAGTTTTCATGGGAGATTTTCCTTTGATGACTCCTCGCGGTACTTTTATTATCAATGGCACTGAGCGCGTTGTTGTTTCACAGTTGGTTCGCAGTCCTGGTGTGTATTTCTCATCTGAGCGCGATAAAACATCCGACAAAACTATCTACAACGCAAAAGTTATTCCTTCTCGTGGTGCTTGGCTCGAATTTGAAACCGACAAGCGCGATATTCTTTCTGTTCGCATTGACCGCAAGCGTAAGCAGCCTGCAACTCTTTTGTTGCGTGCTCTTGGTATTGCTGAAACACGTGAAGAGATTATTGATATTCTGGGCGAATCCGAGATGGTTATCCGTACGCTTGATCGTGACCCTGCAACTACCAAAGAAGAGTCTCTCATTGAGCTCTATCGTCGCTTCCGTCCAGGCGAGCCTCCCACAATTGATTCTGCTCGTACGTTGCTTGACGGTCTTTTCTTCAATCCTCAGCGCTACGACCTTGCAAAGGTGGGACGCTATAAGATTAACAAGAAGCTTGGATTTGATCCCGAAAACAACAACTCTACGTTGACGCAAGAAGACATTATTGAAACTATGCGCTATATCGTTGCTCTTCATGATGGTGCTGAAGGTGTAACGACTGACGATATCGACCACTTTGGAAATCGTCGCATTCGTACCGTTGGCGAATTGATTCAGAATCAGTTCCGCATTGGTCTTTCACGTATGGAGCGTGTTGTTCGTGAGCGCATGAGCATGCAGGAACCTGACGATATCACGCCACAGAGCCTGATCAACATTCGTCCTATCGTTGCTGCTATCAAAGAGTTCTTTGGTTCATCACAGCTTTCTCAGTTTATGGATCAGTCAAACCCTGCTGCTGGTATTACGCATAAGCGCCGCTTGTCTGCGTTAGGTCCAGGCGGTTTGTCTCGTGAACGTGCAGGTTTTGAGGTTCGCGACGTTCATACCTCTCATTATGGTCGTATGTGCCCTATTGAGACTCCTGAAGGTCCAAACATTGGTCTTATTGGTTCGCTTGCAACCTATGCACGCATCAACCCTTACGGCTTTATTGAAACTCCTTACCGTCGCATTGTTGATGGAAAGGTTACCGACGATATCGACTACCTCACTGCTGATGAGGAAGAGAAATACACGATTGCCCAGGCAAACGAAACCTTCAATCTTGAAACGCGTGAGTTTGGTCACTTTGATGATGAAGGTAACTTCGTTAAAGCAACTAAGGTTCTCTGCCGTACTAAAGATGCCAATGGTGTTTTCGGTGAGCCTGACGAAGTCAATCCAATGAATGTTCAATATATGGATGTTTCTCCTCGTCAGATGACCTCCGTTGCTACGTCTTTGATTCCTTTCTTGGAACACGACGACGCAAACCGTGCTTTGATGGGATCGAACATGCAGCGCCAGGCAGTGCCTTTGCTTCGTCCAAATGCACCTTTGGTTGGTACGGGTATTGAGCATCGTATTGCGGTTGACTCTGGTGAGATTCTTGTTGCTCAGAACAGCGGTGTAGTTGACTACGTTGATGGTCAAACCATTATTGTTGAGCGCGAAGACGGCGAATACGATGAATACCTCATTCCTAAGTTCCAGCGCTCTAACCAGAGCGGTTGCATGAACCACAAACCAATTGTTGCTAAGGGTGATGAAATTTGCAAGGGCGATGTTCTTGCTGATGGTCCTTCTTGTGACAAGGCAGAGCTTTCACTCGGACAGAACCTCATGGTTGCTTACATGCCGTGGGAAGGCTACAACTACGAGGACGCTATCATTGTTTCCGAGCGTGTTGTAGCTGAAGATCTCCTTACCTCTATTCATATTTCCGAGTATGAAATCGACGCACGCGATACTAAGCTTGGACCTGAGGAAATCACGCGCGAAATCCCTAACATTTCTGAAGATATGATTTCTGATCTTGATGCTGACGGTATTATTCGCGTTGGTGCTGAGGTTTTCCCTGGTGATGTTCTGGTTGGTAAGGTAACCCCTAAGGGCGAAACTGAACTTACCGCTGAAGAGCGCTTGCTCCGTGCAATCTTTGGTGAGAAGGCTCGTGAGGTTCGTGATACTTCCTTAAAGGTTCCTCATGGTTCTGGCGGACGCGTAATTAATGTTGTTCGCTCCTCACGTCTTGATGGTGACGAGCTTGCGCCTGGTGTTAACGAGCTTGTTCGTGTTTTTGTTGCTCAGAAGCGTAAGATTCAGCAGGGCGACAAACTTTCTGGTCGTCATGGTAACAAAGGTGTTATTTCTCGTATTCTTCCTGTTGAAGACATGCCTTACTTGGCAGACGGTACTCCCGTTGACGTTATCTTGAACCCCTTGGGTGTCCCTTCTCGTATGAATGTTGGTCAGCTTCTTGAAAACCATCTTGGTTGGGCAGCTAAGTGGGGTTGGTCTGATGAAGAGGAAACCAATGAGGTTGTAGAAGGACCAATGCATGTAGCAACTCCAGTATTTGACGGTGCTACTGAGAAAGAAATTTCTGACGCAATCGAGAAGGCAAACCGTAACCTTATTAATATTCATCGTGAAAAATATGGCGATAAGGCTCGCGTTGAGTTTGTTCCTCAGCTTTCACGTACAGGTAAAACTTGGCTCTTTGATGGTCGTACGGGCGAGAAGTTCCGTGAACCTATCACCGTTGGTCAGTCTTACATCTTGAAGTTGGGTCACTTGGTTGATGACAAGATTCATGCTCGCTCAACTGGTCCTTACAGCTTGATTACTCAGCAGCCTTTGGGTGGTAAAGCTCAGTTCGGTGGTCAGCGCTTTGGTGAGATGGAAGTTTGGGCGTTGTACTCTTACGGCGCTTCTAACGTACTTCAGGAAATCCTGACCATTAAATCTGACGATACTTCTGGTCGTGTTAAGGCTTACGAGGCAATCGTTAAGGGTGAAACCATTCCTGCTCCTGAGGTTCCTGAATCCTTTAAGGTTCTTATTAAGGAAATGCGTTCATTGTGTCTGAATGTTGAACTTGAGGGTCATTCCCATGAGGCTATTGACATTTTGCACGACGCTGAAAACAGCACTGAGGAATTGATCGGTACTCCTCTTGATTCCTCTAAAGAGGAAGAAGAAGACGATCTTTTGGGATCAATCGCTGCTGAATTGGGCGATATTCTCAATGATGATGAAAAGGAAACTGATGACACTATCGATCTTATCGGTAAGGGAGAGGAGATGTAAATGAGCGAATTTGATGTAAACAATTTTGACGCTATCCGCATCTCTCTCGCGAGCGCTGAAGACGTACGCGGTTGGTCTCGTGGTGAGGTTAAGAAGCCTGAGACAATCAACTATCGCACCTTAAAACCTGAAAAAGACGGTCTGTTCTGTGAAAAGATCTTTGGTCCAACCAAGGATTGGGAGTGCGCTTGCGGAAAATATAAGCGCATCCGCTTTAAGGGTATTGTGTGCGAGCGATGCGGTGTAGAGGTTACTCGCTCTAAGGTTCGTCGTGAGCGTATGGGTCATATTGAACTCGCTGCTCCTGTTTCTCATATTTGGTATTTCAAGGGTTCACCTTCCCGTTTAGGCTATCTTTTGGACATTGCTCCTAAAGAACTCGAAAAGGTTCTTTATTTCGCTAGTTCAATTATTACCAAAGTTGATAAAGAAGCTCGCGAAGAAGACGCAGAAGAGTTACGTGATGAATTGGCAGCTGATTTGGAAGAATTGGATGCTGAGCGCGATCGCTTGATCGAGGCAACTCGTCGTCTCTCGGTAAACTACATTCCTGAAGAGGACGAATTTGTTGATGATATCGACGAAGATGAGCGTATGACTCCTGAAGAAGTTGAGGAAGAAATCGCTGACATTTTCGAAGAGTTCAATGAGCGCAAGGCGTTGCGTACTGAGGCTTTGGATGCGTTCATGAAGATTGAGCCAAAGCAATTGGTTCCCGATGAAGCTTTGTATCGTGAAATGCGCCTTAATTACTCTGATTACTTCAAGGGTGGTATGGGCGCTGAGGCTGTTCGTGATCTTCTTGACGAGATTGATCTCGAAGCAACTGCAACCGAGCTCCGTGAAACCGTTGCAACAGGCAAGGGTCAAAAGCGCACTAAGGCCATTAAACGTCTTAAGGTCGTAGACGCTTTCTTACACTCTTCAAACAAGCCTTCCGACATGATCTTGGATGTAATTCCTGTTATTCCTCCTGATCTTCGTCCTATGGTTCAGCTTGATGGTGGTCGTTTTGCAACGTCTGACCTCAATGATCTGTATCGTCGTGTTATTAACCGTAATAATCGTTTGAAGCGCCTCCTTGATCTCGGTGCACCAGAAATCATTGTCAACAACGAAAAGCGCATGCTTCAAGAGGCAGTAGATAGTTTGTTTGACAACGGTCGTCGTGGTCGTCCGGTAACGGGTCCTGGCAATCGTCCTTTGAAATCTTTGTCCGATATGCTCAAGGGCAAGCAAGGTCGCTTCCGTCAGAACCTTTTGGGTAAGCGCGTTGACTATTCTGGTCGTTCTGTAATTGTTGTTGGTCCTCAGCTTAAGCTTCACCAGTGCGGTTTGCCTTCCGCAATGGCTCTTGAATTGTTTAAGCCGTTCGTTATGAAGCGTTTGGTTGAACTTGAATATGCGGCAAACATCAAGGCTGCAAAGCGTGCTGTTGATCGTGGTGCAAGCTACGTTTGGGACGTATTGGATCAGGTTATCACTGAGCATCCTGTACTTTTGAACCGCGCTCCTACCTTGCATCGTTTGGGTATTCAAGCGTTTGAACCTGTTTTGGTTGAAGGTAAGGCAATTCGTTTGCATCCTTTGGTATGTACAGCCTTTAACGCTGACTTTGACGGTGACCAAATGGCTGTTCATGTCCCATTGGGTAATGAAGCTCAGGCAGAAGCACGCGTTTTGATGCTTTCGGCTAACAATATTAAATCTCCTGCTCATGGTCGTCCTTTGACCGTTCCTACTCAAGATATGATTATCGGTCTGTACTACCTAACGGCAGCTCGCGATAATTTCCCTGGAGAAGGCCGTGCGTTTATCGACTTTGATGATGCAATGAACGCCTATGATGCTCGTGCAGAGCTCGACCTTCAGGCAAAGATCTGGGTTCGTCTTACCAAGGACACTCAAGTTGCTTCAGCCTTCGGTGTTTTTGAAGAGCATAAAGCGGGCGAGCGTATTGAGACTACGGTTGGTCGTATCACGTTCAACGCTGTGTTGCCGGACGATTATCCTTTCTTGAACTACGAAATGAACAAGACTGAGATTTCTCGTTTGGTTGAAGATTGCTGTAATCATTACACCACCAGCGAAATGGGTCCTATCTTGGATGGCTTGAAGGAAGCTGGCTTCCACTATGCAACGCGCGCTGGTGTAACCGTTTCTGTTTATGACGCAACTATTCCTCCTAACAAGGGTGAAATTCTTGCTCGCGCCGATGAAAAGGTTGCTGCTATTGACGAAGACTATGAAATGGGTCTTATGTCTGACGAAGAGCGCCATAAGCAGATTGTTGACATCTGGAATGCTGCTAATGAAGAAGTTGGCGAAGCAATGGCCAATAACTTCGACAAGTTCAATCCAATCTACATGATGGCCTTCTCTGGTGCTCGTGGTAACATCAAGCAGATTCGTCAGCTAGCTGGTATGCGTGGTTTGATGTCTGACCCGAAGGGTGAGATTATTGACCGTCCTATTAAGGCAAACTTTCGCGAGGGTCTTTCCGTTTTGGAATACTTTATTTCAACCCACGGTGCTCGTAAGGGCTTAGCGGACACGGCATTGCGTACTGCTGACTCTGGTTATTTGACCCGTCGTTTGGTCGACGTCGCTCAAGACGTTATTATTCGCGAAATCGACTGCGGCACTACTGATGGTGTTGAGTGCTCACTCCTTAATGCTAAGGGTGAAATTGACGATTCTCTCGTTGGTCGTTGCTTGGCTGCACCTGCAGTAAGCGAGACCACCGGTGAAGTAATCATGGAAGCAGGGGAGTATCCTTCTTCTGTTGCTCAACTCCAAGAACTTGCTGATGCGGGCGTTAAAGTCATTAAGCATCGCGCTGTCATGACCTGTCATGCTGAACATGGCATTTGTCAGAAGTGCTACGGTTGGGACTTGGCAACTTCTCGTCCTGTTAATATTGGTACTGCAGCTGGTATTATCGCTGCTCAGTCTATTGGTGAACCTGGTACCCAGCTTACGATGCGTACCTTCCATACGGGCGGTGTTGCAGGTGAAGACATCACGCATGGTCTTCCTCGTGTTACCGAGCTTTTTGAGGCTCGTAAGCCTAAAGGCCAGGCTGTTCTTGCTGAAATCGCAGGTACTCTTCAGGTTACGGGTGACAAGAACAGTAAGACGCTTACGGTTCATGATCAGGAAGGCAATATTCGTGAGTATGTTGTTTCTGCTCGCGCGCAGCTTTTACCTGGTGTTACTGATGGTTGTGAGGTGCAGGTTGGTCAGCAGCTCACTAAGGGTTCAGTTAACCCTCATGACTTACTGCGCTTGACTGATCCAAACACCACGCTCCGTTACATCGTTGATCAGGTTCAGGATGTTTACGTATCCCAGGGTGTAGATATTAACGATAAGCACATTGAGGTTATTGCTCGCCAGATGCTCCGCAAGGTTGCAGTTACCGATCCAGGTGATTCCGATTACCTCCCAGGACGTCAGGTAAACCGTTTCGAATTCGAAAAGGTTGCTAATGACTTAGTTCTTGAGGGCAAGAATCCTCCTGTTGGGCAGCCTTTGCTTCTTGGTATTACTAAGGCATCTTTGGCAACTGATTCATTCCTTTCCGCTGCATCATTCCAGGAAACCACCAAGGTTTTGACTGACGCTGCTATTGAGGGTAAGGTTGACACGCTTCAGGGTCTCAAGGAAAACGTTATTATCGGTAAGCCTATTCCTGCTGGTACGGGTCTCAAGCGCTATCATGATGTTGGACTTACCTATCATGGTATTCCTGTTGGTAAGCCTGAGGGCGATCGTCTTCCAGATTCTGCACCAGAAGCCTTGCGCGAAATCGAGGACTTGTTGCCTCAACCACAGGATTGGTCTCTCGATGGCGACGGTTATTTGGGCGCTGGTTCTGATTATGCGAGCTACTTTGCCTCTATTACTGCAGGCTATCGTGCTAACAATCTCACCGATGAAGAGGCTCGACTCTATATCTATGATGACTTGGGCGTTTCTCAGCGTTGGGCAAACAAATTCAGTGAAGCAGGTATTGAAACGGTAGCTGATTTGGTTGGTCATACTGAAGATGAGCTGTTGCGCATTGAAGGTATTGGAACGAAAGCTATCGAGGAACTCAAGCAGGGTCTAGAAGCTCATGGTCTTTCTAAAGTTATCGAAGATGATCTCTCCGCTTCTCGTGACGATATGAGCCAGTTGCTTGATATGGTCTTTTCTCCAGACGACACGGTTCTTATTGGTGGAGACAAACCCGCAACCTTCAGTACCGAAGGCGAGGATATGCTTGGTGAAGCCCTTCCACCTCGCTCTTATCAGCGCAATCTTGAGGAGCTTGATGCATTATTGAGATCTTCTGATTTGGGCTTTGGTATTACGAGCGAAGAAGATGAAGCTTCTAGCAACTCTGATACTGAATAAATCAACACGGAATACTGTATTTGTGTTTGATGTTGTGTGAAACTAAACGCCCCCGTTTTCGGGGGCGTTTTTGTAAGGGGAGAACATGAGTTCATTCTTATTTGCTGACATTTCTTTATTAACTGAAAAAGGAAGCTACATTCCTCATGCGTTCGTGGGAGTTTCAGACAAGGCAATTAAGTATGTGGGTACGGATGATCCGCGCGAAGTGAATCACGGAGTGTATGACGAGATATATGATGGTCGAGGAAAACTCTTAATGCCGGGGCTTTACAACGCTCATTCCCATGTTCCTATGACGCTTTTACGCGGACGCGGAGAAAACCTTGATCTTGATCATTGGCTCAATGATTCTATCTTTCCTTTTGAGGATCATATTCAAGATAACGATGCTTACGTTGCTACGATGCTTGGTATTGCCGAGATGCTCCGTTTTGGGGTGGTTTCCTTTTCTGATATGTACTACCAATCTGATGCGCGCGCAAAAGCGATTATTGAGTCTGGGGTAAAAGCTAATTTGGGTCATTCAATTGTTTGTTTTGATCCAGAAAAAGAATATGCCGATCTTGACGCTTGTAAACTCAATGAACATCTAGTCAGAGATTACCATAAAGCTGCAGATGGCAGACTTCTAATTGATTTCAATCTTCATGCCGAATATACCTCCACCCCAAAAATTGCTCATGGTTTAGCGGATGCCGCCGTAAAAGCAGGTGTTCGTATGCAGGTTCATGTGAGCGAAACAAAAGGTGAAGTGGAGGGTTGCAAGGAACGCCATGGGCTTAGCCCGGTGGCGTATCTGAAAAAATGTGGTTTATTTGATGTTCCCACTACCGCTGCGCATTGTGTTTGGTTGGATGACGATGACTACCGTATTCTTTCGGAAAGTAACGTTTTTGTTGCCACCTGTCCTGCATCGAATGCAAAGCTTGGTAGTGGTATAGCTGATGTGTTGGCTATGAAAAAGGCGGGCATTGTTGTCTCGTTGGGAACTGATGGAGTGGCAAGCAATAATAACCACAACATGTTTAAAGATCTCTATCTTTTGGCACTCATGCAGCGTGCGAAGGATTCGAACCCTCGAGGTCTATCCTCTTCGGAACTGATTGAAATAGCTACGCGCAGCGGTGCGTTTTCTCAAGGACGAGACGATTGCGGAATGATACAGGTTGGCGCTCGTGCTGACCTCATTGTTCTAGATATCGATACGCCCTGGATGACTCCGGTTGATTCTATGTCAAGTAACTTGGTGTATTCCGCAGAAGGAAGTGACGTCGTTTTAACGATGGTTGATGGTTCGGTCCTTTATAAAGAAGGAGACTATCTCAGTATTGATATCGAACGTATGAAGTATGAAGTCATACGTTCTCGCGAAGCTATTGTATCTAAGCTTGGAGAAGACGTATAACCATTCATGTAGCGATCTAATCTTGGATTGATGTCTTCGCTGCGCTATTCTGGTATTCGGTATTTTATGTAAGGATGTATTGATGAAAACATATCTTTCAGACGATCGAACTCCTCCATCAAGTCAAATTGGTGCTGCCTTGGATTCTCTTGCTAAGACAATTCATGAACGCAGGAGCGCAGGGGAAGAGAGCTATACCTATCGTCTTCTTACCGGCGATCTCGATAAACTGCTAAAAAAACTGGTTGAAGAAGCACATGAAACTACGCTTGCGGCAAAAGATATTCAGGCTCTTAGCGGTCGCGACCATACGAGTGAAGAATACAATGCAAACCTCGACCATTTTCGCTATGAAGCAGGGGACGTTGTATATCATCTTTTGGTTCTCCTTGAGCGTAACGGTATTGACCTGGAAGAGTTTGCTGCTGAGCTTAATTCTCGTATGACCGAAGAAGAGATTGCGCGTCGTGGTGGCGTTGTGCTCTTAAAGCCTGAGCATGTAAATAGAGGCAATCACTAGCAACAACTCATGCAAAAACAACTTGCACATTGTTTATTTGCGCATGAAGCAAATAGAAGATAGTGAGGTAAAAGTATGACAAAGCTTTTTGGCACCGACGGAGCGCGCGGTGTTGCAAATGTTGAACTTACGGCAGATATAGCATTCAAACTTGGTCAGGCAGCTGTCGAGTTTCTTGGGAAGACCATTGTTGTTGGCAAGGACACACGCATTTCAGGTGATATGCTCGAAGCAGCCCTCAATGCGGGAATCATGAGCAAGGGCGGTACGGTTCTTAGCGCAGGGATTATTCCCACTCCAGGGGTTGCTTTCTTGACTCGTGAGCTTTATGCAGATGGTGGCGTTGTGATTTCTGCCTCTCATAATCCTCCTGAGTACAATGGAATTAAGTTCTTCGACGGAAACGGGTTCAAACTTCCCGATGAAGTGGAAAGCAAGCTTGAAGAGTTTGTATATTCAGGCGGAACCCCTGTTGCAGAGCTTCCTGGTGGAGCCGAGGTTGGAGTAGTGGTTCCGGTGGAAAATGCCTGTGAGCTGTATATCAATCATGCGATCGATACCGTAAAGTCTGAGGGTATTACTTTTGATGGCCTTACGATTGCTCTTGATACGGGTCATGGTGCCGCGTCACTCACAACCGCTTGTGCTCTTGAGGCTTTAGGTGCAAGGGTTGAAGTTATCAATGATGATTTTTCCGGCACTGATATCAATGTCGAATGTGGTTCAACTCATCTTGAGCCTCTAAAGGAACTTGTTTCTAAAACGGGTGCTCAAATTGGTATTGCTCATGACGGAGATGCCGATCGCGTTATGTTTATTGATGAGCTAGGCAATGAGATTGATGGTGATGTTGTAGAGGCGGTTTGTGCGATAGATCTTAAAGAGCGCGGCCTTTTATCTGGTAACACCGTTGTTTCTACTGTTATGTGCAACTTGGGATTTACGCAAGCCATGAAACAGGCAGATATTGATGTTATTCAAACGCAAGTTGGTGACCGCTATGTTTTAGAGCAGCTGCGTAAAGGGAAGTATGTTTTGGGCGGTGAGCAAAGTGGTCATATGATCTTTCTGAAGCATAACTCTACGGGTGATGGATTGGTTACTGCTTGTCAGTTCCTTTCTGCCTGCCTACGAAAGGGTGGCTGTGTTTCAGAGGTTGCTTCGGTGATGAAACGTTTTCCTCAGGAACTTATCAATGTAAAGGTTTTTGATAAACATGCGGTTGAGTCCAATGAGGCAGTAGCTGAGGTAATTGCTCAAGAAGCACAGAAGTTAGGAGACTCAGGTCGTATCCTTGTTCGCCCGAGTGGTACAGAGCCTCTTGTTCGCGTTATGGTTGAAGCAGCAACGCATGAAGAGGCTTTTAGAGTTGCAGAAACAATTGCGCACGTTATCGAGCAGCAGCTTGGTTCGGAATAGCTTTTTTATGGTTGGAATCCTTGCCTGTGCAGGGAGAGTGCTAGATGTGATAAGATCTAGCGTTGGTATTGTGAAATCGGAAGGAAGTCTGTATGTCGGGACATTCAAAATGGGCAACAACGAAGCATCGTAAAGCAGCTCAGGACGCAAAACGTTCAGCTCTTTTCTCTAAGCTTTCGCGTAATATTACGGTAGCTGCTAAAGAGGGCGGCGACCCTAATCCTGACAACAACGCTTCTCTTGCTGCCGCAATCGATAAGGCAAAGAGTTATTCCTTGCCTAAGGATAAAATTAAAACCGCAATTGATAAAGCATTTGGCTCAGGCAAAGATGCTGCTAATTATGAATCGGTTGTTTATGAGGGTTATGGTCCTTGTGGCGTGGCAATTTACTGTGAAGCCTTGACCGATAATCGTAATCGTACTGCAGCTGACGTTCGCGCCGCTTTTACGCATCATGGCGGAAATCTGGGTACCTCTGGCTCTGTTGCCTTTCAGTTTGAACGCAAAGGTCAAATCTTGGTAGAAAAGGTTATCAAGAGCGAAGAGAAAAAGGTTGCCGATAAAGAGAACGCTGTTGATGAAGATGAATTCATGATGGCAGTTGCTGAAGCAGGCGGAACTGATTATGAAGATGCTGGCGATGAATGGATTGTATATACCAGCCCAACAGATTTGATGGCTGTAAAGAATGCGCTCAATGAAGCAGGCATTATTACTAAGGGTGCAGAGTTCATTATGGAGCCAACCACTCCCGCAACGGTTAGCGTATCTGATGCCAAAAAGGTTATGCGTTTGATTGATCGCCTTGAAGAGCTCGAAGACTTACAGAACGTTTATCACGCAATGGATATCACTGACGAAATCGCAGAGGCCCTCGAAGACGAGTAGGTATCGTTGTTTTTTCTCTAAAAAATGTAAAAAAGGTCGCATTTTGCGGCCTTTTTTTCTTCTGAAAAAACTTTATGAAAAGCCCTAAAACATTGGTTGGGGGACGCAATTTCATCGCATGCTGTGCTATCATGGGTCTACTCTAAGCATTAAACGCACTACTTAATCACACTACGATGCTCAAGGGGTAATTTGGTGTCTGAACAGGCAAATATTCTTTCTTTTGATGAGGTGAAATCCCGCGGGGCTTCACGTCGTCGTGCTGTTCACGCCCAAGGTCAACATGCCTCATCTCATTCTTCGTTGTATTCACGCAAATCTGCAACAGGCGAGCGTCTTTCTAATCAAGCTTCTTTAAATCGTTCTGGTCGTATTTCTGTTCAGCAAAATGGTTATCACAGAAGCAATCAACAAGCACGCCAGATACCGCGTTCGATGCACGCGAATGCTTCTTCACAAAGAAGGTCGTCTACTTCAGTTTCTCCGAGACGTTCTGCTCGAGTTTCACAGGAAGGCTCTCAGCGTTTTGCTTCTTCAAGAAACTCAAGGAGTTCAAGAGAGGCTTCTAGTGAACCTACCTTTATGCAGGGTTTAAAGAAACGCGCTCGTTCGGCAAAAGCAGAAAGAGAATTTAACAAAACAATTTCTTCCAAGGAATCGCGAAACGAAGAGTCTACAAGCAGAGCTGCTCTTTATGAAATGCGTATGGGGAGGACTCAAAAGCGTTCGACGAAAATGCAGAATGATTCTTCTTCTGGTAACTCAAAAAGAGCAAAAAGTGTTTCTTTGTCTTCGTTGTTTTCTTGGATGAGTTCCACCATTGCTTCTCGTTTTGTGATCGCGGGCTGTTGTGTCTTCTTTACTTTCGTTATGCTTTATCAGCCCTTAGCTGACTATTACGATGAGTCTAGACAGCTCCAACAGCTTGAGGCTGAGTATTCTGCGCTCGAAGAGCAAAACGCGTCTCTTAAGTCAGAGATTGATTACCTTAATACGGATGCAGGTTTAGAAGACTATGCTCGATATAAGCTTGGATATATTCGTGCTGACGAACAAACTGCAACCGTTGAAAACATAGAGCCTTCTTCCAAGGTAAATGACACAAGTGGATCTATTTCCTATTCCATTCCTGCGGGCAGTATCCCCGCTCCTGATACTTGGTATTCGGGGGTTTTAGATTTCGTTTTTGGGTACGGAAAGTAAGCATATGAAATGTGCAGCTATTGATATTGGGACGGTAACCTGCCGTCTTTTAATTGCTGATGTCGCTGATGGAAAACTCACTGAAACAGTGAGACGTTGTGAAATAACCAATCTAGGCGTCGGTGTTGATAAAACATCCCTTCTTCAGAAAGATGCTATTGAACGCGTTGTAAATCAGATAAAGGAGTATGTTGTCCTCATTGACCAAGAGAGTGCAAAGGCGTCAAATGAGGATTCTTCTACGCGCATGCCTATTATTGCGTTTGCGACAAGTGCTGCTCGTGATGCTAAAAACTCCTCAGAGCTTATTTCTCGGCTTGAAGAGCTAGGAGTAAAGCTTTCGGTTATTTCAGGCACGAAAGAAGCATCACTTTCCTTTAAGGGGGCTTCTTCTTGTTTTGATAACGAAGTATTAATGGTAGTAGACATTGGCGGAGGGTCGACAGAGGTAATTTTTGGTTTAGCGGGGAGTGACCCACTCTTTAGCCATTCGTTTGATATTGGTTGCCGCCGAATTACTGAGCGTTTTCTTCCGTCTGATCCACCCAGTGCAAAAGAACTTGCCTGTGCTGCTGAATATATCGAAAAGGAAATGACTCCTTATTTTATTGAATGCTTGGAAAAACTTCCGTCTTCCCTTGATAGAGTAGTGGCTGTTGCCGGAACGGCAACGAGTGTTGTTTCTGTCGATAAAAAAATGGAAGTATACGATTCAGATGTCGTTCATGGGACAGTTGTTTCGCTTGATGTGCTTTTTCGGATTTATCACTTACTTGCTTTAATGCCGCTTGAACAACGCAAACAGGTTGTTGGCCTTGAACCGCAAAGGGCGAGCGTAATTGTTGCGGGAATGCTTATTCTTGCGGTTGTTCTTAAGCTTGCAAAAAGGAATTCGTTTACGGTGAGCGAATTAGATATTTTGCACGGTATTCTTCTTGAAGAACCCTCTAATTATTTGTTATGATGTCAAAGCTGTATCTAAGATAGCACCAAGGGAGCGTGGCGGAATTGGCATACGCAGCGGACTTAAAATCCGCCGCCTTCGGGCTTGAGGGTTCGAGTCCCTCCGCTCCTACCAGTTCTTTGTTTTTGTGTTGCATAGTTTTATTTTGAGAAGTATAACTGTGTAGATAGCGATAACGGTACAATCCGAAAGCGAATTTATGACCAGTAGTAATCAGCTTCCCAATTTCAGTGGTGCTCAAAGTTTGTTCGAAGATTTTCTTGCTCAACAACTTGATACTAACGAAGGGCTTTTAAATCAAGATTCACCTTCGTTGTTTGAAAAGTATCTCAATGCTTGTGCAGACCGTGCAGGTGAGATAATTAACTCGTTTATTCCTCGAGGTTCTCATCCTGATATGGAAACCTACCTGTATGGTCCTTTGTTGAAATACAGCAAGAACAGCGGCAAGCGTCATCGTCCCTTAATTTGTGTTGCTGCGTGCAATGCTGTTGGGGGAGAGGAATTTCGTGCATATTCCTCCGCTGCTGCTATTGAGCATTTTCACACGGCTGCGCTTATTCATGATGATATTGCCGACGAGGCGGAGTTACGTCGCGGCGAACCTTGCATGCATTTAACGGAAGGTGAAGGTCTTGCTATCAATGCGGGAGATCTCGCTCTCTCAATTGTTAATGGTATTGTGATGCGAGATCCGAACCTCGATGATTTCATGAAGGTGCGTGTTGCACTCGAATTGGTTGGTATGGCTCAAAGTACCGTTGAAGGTCAGGCTCTTGATATTGGTTGGGCTCGTGATGGGCGCTACGATATTACCACTGACGATTATTTTGCAATGGCAATGCATAAAACCGCCTATTACTCTGGCGCCGTTCCTCTTGTTGTTGGTGCGATGGTTGGCGGTGCAAGTGATGAGGTTATTGAGGGTCTTCGTTCGTTTGGTTTAGACACTGGTCTTGCTTTTCAGATTCAAGATGACCTTTTGAATCTCGTTGGCACAAAAGAGGCCAAGGAAAAGGATTATCGAAGCGATATTACCGAGGGCAAGCGTACCCTTGTTGCCGTTCATGCGTTGCACAATTCTCCTCAAAACGAACGCCTAATTGAAATTCTTTCTTCAAAGGAAAAGAATCCAGAAATCCTCGAGGAAGCGGTTCAGATAATGAAAGATGCAGGTAGCATCGATTATGCTCGCTCCTATGCTCAAGATTTGGTTTCTCGGGCAAAAGAACGTTTAGTGAAGGTTCTCGAGCCTTCAAATGGACGTGCTATCCTTATTTCAATGGCTGATTGGTTTGTCGATCGTTTGAAGTAAGAGGAATATGGAAGCTATTACTTTGTATGATACGGGTGCCGCCGTAGAAGATATTCAGCGAAAGCTTGTTTCTTTAGGATATCTTTTTGATGATGATATTACGGGCACGTATGATGAACGTACTGCATCTGCAGTGCGTTCATTTGCAGGTGCTTCGGGGCTTTCGGAAACTTCAGAAGTGGATGAGCAAGTTTGGGCTCGTCTTGTTGATGCCACCTATGAACTCGGTGACCGTGTGTTATATCTTCGTGTTCCTTATTTTCACGGGCACGATGTTGCTCTTTTACAGAAGGCTCTTTCGGCTCTTGGCTTTTCCTGTGGTGAATGTGATGGTGTTTTTGGAGTTCACACAGAAGATGCGCTTCGCAAATTCCAACTCAATATGGGTCTTCCTTCAGATGGTATCGCGGGGGCGTTTACGTTTCGCGAAATAACTAATCTTCAACATTCTTGGAAAGATAAAGATTCGTTTAGTCCTATTCCTCATTTGGGTTTTGCGCGTGCTTCAGAAGTGCTCGAGAAGAACTTACTGTGTCTTTTTGGAACATCTCAGTTTACGCGTTCGGTTGCTGCTCGTATGTCTAATCTTGCTATGGCAACCAATCCTACCTCACAGGTTACAAGTGCTGATTCTTTATTGGTTTCTCCTGATGAAGCAATGATGTTTGTTCAAATTCTTTCGACGGATGAAACTCCGATTGATCAGATTCCTGTTGTTGAATTTGAACCAGAAAACTCACTCTCGCTTCGTCTTTCGCAAGCGCTACGTGTTGCTCAACGCTCGTCGGAGCGTGTCGCTATTCGTATTCCTAGTGATACATGGGAAGATGCTGGTGAGGCTCGTTCGGCTCAGCATTATGCGATTGTTTTGCTTGATGCTCTTTGTACTGCGCTCGTGTCTCTCTCTGAATAGTTTTATGCTTTCATATTTGTATAAGGCGTTCAGTTTTACGATTGATTTGCGTCGTTGTTATATACTGTCTTGCGGGTATTAAACGAAAGGCATATATGAAACATTCAGCTCTTATTCTTGCCGCCGGTGCAGGAACTCGCATGAAGTCCTTAAAACCAAAAGTTGCTCACGAGATAATGAATAAGCCGCTTGTTCGTTGGGTTATTGATGCAGCTCATGGGGCAGGTGTTAATCAGATCGTTAGTGTTATCGGGCATGGTCGTGAAGCGGTTGAGCCCTTGGTTGCAGATACGGTTTCGGTTATCCAGGAAGAGCAGCTCGGAACTGCGCATGCTGTTCAGGTTGCCGAACCTGCCTTTAAAGATAAAACGGGATCTCTTGTTGTTCTTACGGGTGATTCGCCTTTAGTTACTTCTGAAACTATCGAAAAACTCTTTTCCCTCCGAGAAAAAGAAAATGCTGCGGTTGTTGTGCTAACAATGGATGTTGAAGACCCCTTTGGTTATGGTCGTATCGTCCGTGATTCTGATGGTCAAATTTGCAGTATTGTTGAACAGAAAGATTGTTCAGAAGCCCAAATGGTAATTAAGGAATGCAATTCGGGTTTCTATTGTTTTGATACGGCATTTCTTTTTGAAGCATTGCATGAGGTTTCCTCTGATAATGCTCAGAACGAGTTTTATCTTACCGATGTTGTATCGATTGCTCGTTCTAAAGGGAAGAAAGTTCTTGCCTTAAAGGCTGTAGACCCAAGGGAATGCTTGGGAGTTAATTCTCGTGTTCAGCTTGCAGAGGCCACTCAGATTCTCCAGGAAAGAATTAATACCTTCCACATGAATAATGGCGTTACCATCATGGATCCTCGAACTACTTGGATTGGTCCTGATGTAACCATCGAACAAGATGTTGAGCTTTTGCCCATGACGTTCTTGTTTGGCAAAACCTCGATTGGTAAGGGAACGGTTGTTGGCCCTAACTCTCGTTTGATCGATACTATAGTTGGGTCGAATTGTGCTATTGAGGAAACCATTGCTCTTGAAACGGTTATCGACAACGAAGTAACAACGGGCCCCCGTGCTTATTTGAGGCCACTTACGCATTTATGTGATGGTTCTAAGGTGGGGACGCACGTTGAAATAAAAAAATCAACGATTGGCGTGGGTTCAAAGGTTCCGCATCTTTCCTATATTGGTGATGCCACCCTTGGAAAAGACATTAATATTGGTGCTGGAACTATTACTTGTAACTACGACGGCGAGAAAAAATGGCCAACTGTCATTGAAGATGATGTTTTTGTTGGAAGTGATGTAATGCTCGTTGCGCCGGTAACTATTGGCGAAGGCGCTTTGATTGGCGCCGGTTCGGTAATAACTAAAGATGTTTCTGCGTATGCATTAGGTTTAGGCCGCGCTCGACAAACGGAAATCCCTCATTGGAGCGAAAAAAATAAGGAAGAGTAGAAAATACCGCTTAGGTATTGTATGGGAACGTATTAAGATATCCAACGTGTGAAGTAACTGTTCTATTGAACGAGAGTAAAAGGAATCACCATGAGCAATATGACAAAAACCTTGGCAATCTTTTCTGGCTCAACGTGTCCAGAACTTGCTGAAGAGATCGCTTCTTCCCTTGGAACTACCCTAGGGAATGTAAAGTTGGAAAAGTTTTCTAACGGTGAAATTTACGCTCGTTATCTTGAAAGTGTTCGAGGCGCGGATGTTTTCATTGTTCAGTCAACTTCTACGCCAAATGTCAACGAAGCAATTATGGAGCTTCTCATTATGGCCGATGCCGCTAAACGTGCTTCGGCTCGTACTGTTAATGCGGTTGTTCCTTGCTATGGTTATGCTCGTCAGGACAGAAAAGCTGCCGCTCGTGAGCCTATTACCGCAAAGTTGGTAGCAAATCTCATGACGGTTTCAGGCATCAATCGTGTTATTACGGTTGATCTTCACCAAGGTCAGATTCAGGGTTTCTTTGATACTCCCGTAGATCACTTAACTGCTTTACCTATCTTTGCGGATTACTTCAAGAAGAAGGGTCTTACGTCAGAAAATCTTTGTGTCGTCAGCCCTGATGTTGGTCGTGCGAAAGCTGCTAAGAAGCTTTCCGATATGCTTGAGTCGGATTTGGCGATTATGCATAAGGGCCGTCCGGGTCATAATAAGGCTGAAATCACAGCGCTTATCGGAGATGTTGCGGGTAAAACCTGTATCGTTAACGACGATATGATCGACACTGCGGGAACGCTTTGTGCCGCCGTTGCAACGCTTAAGGAAAAAGGTGCCGATAAGGTATATGTTTGTGCTTCTCATCCTGTGTTCTCTGGTCCAGCATATGAACGCATCGCGGAATCTCAGATTGATGAAGTGGTAGTTTGCAATACCATTCGTATTCCTGAAGAGCGTCGTACGGGCAAAATCAGGGTTATTTCCGTCGCTCCACTTTTGGCTCGTGCTATCAGGAACGTGTATACCAACGAATCTGTTGCCTCTTTGTTCGATCCAGAGTTTGCTCTGTAGGATTTCATTACGATGTTCGCAATTATTGGCTTAGGTAATCCAGGGGAAGAGTACGCTCATACACGTCATAATGCTGGTTTTGAAACGGTTGATTTGCTCGCCGAGGAACTAGGTGTCACGTACTGGAAAACAACCTGTGGTGCTCTTGTGGGCTCGGGTAAAATCACCCTTAACGGTGTGCGCGTGGAGGTTTTGCTTGTAAAACCTCAAAGCTTTATGAATCTTTCAGGGGGTCCCGTTTCTCATCTCTGTAAAGAATATGGCCTTGGTGTTGATGATCTGATTGTCGTACATGACGAACTCGACATTCCCTCAACGTCCATACGTGTGAAAAAGGGCGGTGGGCACGCGGGTCATAATGGTCTTCGTTCAATTATCGACAAAATTGGTTCTCGCGATTTTTATCGCGTTCGAGTTGGTGTTGGTCGACCTCCAGGAAAGATGAAAGTGCCTGATTATGTTTTGTCGGTACCACGCAAAGAAGCAAAAGATGACTTTGATGCTGTTTGCTATAAGGCATCCAGGGCTGTTTTATCCTTGATGGAAGTTGGCTTGGAGAAAACACAAGCGAAATTCAACGCTTAGCTCTCATTTGTTTGCCTCTGCTCTTTTTTCTTGGGGTTTGTGAGACAATACTTAAGGAAAAAGAGATTGGTAGACACATGTCAGCGCGTATTAATATTCTTTCTGCGGACGAGACCGCGATAAAAACCATAGAAGATCATTTTCAACTACCGCGGTTCATCGCAACTGTTCTGGTTGCTCGTGGTGTCGACACGATTGAAAAAGCAACATCATTTCTCAATGCCAGTATCGATAAGGATTGGCACAATCCTTATGAAATCGAAGGAATGGAAGCAGTTGTTTCTCAGCTTGAACAGGCGGTAAAAGATCATAAAAGAATTCTCGTTTTCGGTGACTTTGACCTTGATGGAATATCGGCAACAACTATCATGGCACGTGGTTTGCGTGAGGTTGGCGGAGATGTTGTTCCTTTTATTCCCTTGCGATTCGAAGAAGGTTATGGTCTTACGGAAGCCGCAATTGCTCGCGCTCTGACGTATGAACCTGATGTGGTTATCACGGTTGATAATGGTATATCAGCAAAGGAAGAGGCTCACTTTTTAACTGATGCGGGCGTCAGCTTGATTGTCACTGACCACCATGAGCCTTCGGGCCTTGTTCCTCAAAACGTTGCCTTAGTTGATCCTAAATGTTCAGATTCTCCTAGTTCTATTTTGGCGGGTGCGGGTGTTTCCTTAAAAGTGATTCAGGCACTTTGCTCTCGTTTTGGGATGCCTCATTTTTGGCGGGAATTGATAGACTTTGCAACCCTTGGAACCGTGGCAGACCTTATGCCAATGGTGGGAGAGAATCGCGCCCTGGTTTCTGAGGGAATCAAAATAATCAACGACAACCCAAGAGCGTGTCTTGCCGCTTTGCTTAACGAATCGGGTTTTGGTGATACAGCTCTAAGCTCAAGTAATTTAAGTTTTACTATTGTTCCGCGGCTTAACGCTGCTGGACGAATGGGAAATGCGCAGTTAGCGCTTGATTTGCTCATGTGTGATGATTTTCTTGAGGCAAGCACGCTTGCACGAGAGCTCGAGGCAACCAACACCATGCGCCGTTCAATTGAGTCTGAACTCACAGATCTTGCTCTTAAAAAGGCAGAAGAAACTTACAACAATGAACGTGTCTTGATTGTTTCAGGTGAAGGTTGGCATGAGGGCGTTAAAGGCATTGTTGCTTCGCGTCTTGCTTCTCGTTATGGTGTTCCTTCTATTCTATTTACTATCGATGGTGAGGAAGCACGCGGTTCAGGTCGCAGTGTAGGAGAGATTAATCTCTTTAAAGCGGTAGAATCCTGCCAAGATTTACTTACGCGTTTTGGTGGTCATGAAGCAGCGGTTGGGGTAACCCTTCCCGTAAATAATTTACCGGTCTTTTTCGGGCGTCTTTGTGAATATATGGATAAGCTTCCGAGTGAAGAATTTTCTCCCCGCATCACTGTTGATGCAGGTGTTAATTTGTCTGAACTTACCAAGGAAAATGTTGAAAAAATTGAGCTGCTTGCTCCGTTTGGGCAGGAAAATAAAATTCCGCGTTTTTTGGCTCATTCTGTTACGCTTGCCTACAGCAGAGCGGTAGGAGCTGATAAAAATCATCTCTCTTGCACCTTTAGCGATGGGAAATCTTCCCTTGAAGGAATTATGTTTCATTGCAGTACCATTAAAGAGCTGCAAGCTTGTCCTTCCGTTATTGATGCGGTATTTGAACTTCAAATTGATGTTTGGCGTGGCAGACGTAATGTCAAAGCAATTGTATCTTCGCTTGTTCCCGTTGCCGCGTGTTCTGCTTTGGCGGCGTGCTCATGTCAAGAAGATCAAGACTTTCTCCAGGGATTGTTTCATGACGATGAAGCAGGAGCGTTGGCCTCGGAAGAAGAGCAAGGTCCTAATCTTACGGGCGATGTCAGTGCTGATGTGACGTGTAAAGAGCGCAAGGCATGGAATGAGCTTGCCTATAATGACCCCGTGAGCCTTCGTCGAGCAATACTTCGCGCCTTTATTGGTGAAGGTACGTTGCATCAGGCTCAAATTGAGTTACTCACCGCCTTAGATGCTGGAGTTTCAACGCTTGGAATTATGGGAACGGGCAGAGGGAAGTCGCTTGTTTTTCAAACGTTTGCCGTAGAACTTGCTTTAAAAAACCATCGAGCAAGTCTTTTTGTGTACCCTTTGCGTGCCCTTATATCAGATCAGGCATTCCATCTCAAAGAGTCTGTTCGAAAGTTCGGTATTGAGGTTGAAGTGCTTACTGGCGATACTTCGCGCGATAATAGGTTGAATGTGATGACGCGCTTAAGTGAAGGTCTTGTTGATATTGTTTTAACAACACCTGAATATCTTGAAGCGCATCTTGATGAATTTGTTGCCGTAGACGTGTTTTCTTTCCTGGTTGTTGATGAGGCACACCATGTAGCTTTGTCTAAGGCTGGGTTTAGAGCCTCGTATCCAAACTTGGGATTAGCGCGTGAAGCTCTTGGTAATCCTTTAACGCTTGCTCTTACTGCAACAGCAGATGAACACATTGCTCAAGACATTCAATCCATTTTAGGGATCTCTTCTTGCATATATGATGACACTGCTCGTGAAAATTTGACTATAGATGATCATCGTGGTTTGAAGCATCGACTACGTTATTTGGTTAATATTGCTGCAAGCGGAGAAAAAACAATTGTGTATGTCAACTCTCGTCTCGAATCTATTGCTATTGCGCGCGACTTAAGAAAGCAATTGCCGCAAATTGCTTGGATGATTGGTTTTTATAATGCTGGTTTGTCGCGTGAAGAACGCGAACGGGTCGAGGAGCTTTTCCGTACTGGTGAACTTCAGGTACTTATTGCGACCTCCGCGTTCGGGGAGGGAATTAATATTCCAAATGTTCGTCATGTGGTTTTGTATCACTTGCCTTTTAGCGAGGTGGAATTCAATCAGATGAGCGGTAGGGCAGGTCGCGATGGGGAAGATGCAACGGTGCATTTACTTTTCGCAAAAAACGACAGCGTTCTTAATGAGTCTATCCTTAATGATCTCACGCCAAATCATGATGATATGGCGCAGATTTATCGACAGCTTCGTGGTATACAGAGATCACAAAAAGATTACTTCGTTTCTATTTCGTATGAGGAAGTGGCGCAGCAGGCAACAAAGTTGTTCCCCTCTTTTACTATTACCGCTTCGCAGGTTAAATGTGGTGTGACGGTTTTTTCTGAGTTAGGACTCATTGAGGTACAAAAAACCTCCGAAGAAGAGGTAGGTTGTGCTATTCATGTCGTAGACTATAAAGGAAAAGTGGAGCTTTTCGACAGTGCCCGCTATCGTGAGGGCATGGAAGAAATCGAAATTTTCAAAAGCTTTTCTTCATGGGTTTTTAAGAATACAAAAATGCAACTGCAGCAGCGGATTCAGAGACCGTTATTGCCGTTTGAGTAAGGGGGTGCGTCATGGGAACTGCTTCTTCAAATACAACCCTCTCTGGAGTTGTTGTTACTCCAGTAGATCCAACAATTAAAGCATCTACTCTTGCGCCAATGGGCGCTTCGCCAGAAGAACGATTCAATGAGCTTTTACATCTAAGTTCTCAGTATTTAGGAAATGAAGATCTTGATACGCTTAAACGTGCGTTTGAGTTTGCTTGTAAGGCGCATAAGGGACAAAAAAGAAAATCAGGTGAGCCCTTCGTTATCCATCCCGTTGAGGTTGCAATTATTTTGGCAGACTTACATATGGATGTTGAAACTCTGTGTGCCGCTTTGCTGCATGATACGGTGGAAGATTCCTCTACTACTAAAGATGAAGTGGCTGAAGAATTCGGTCAGTCCATTGCTGATTTGGTTGATGGTGTTACGAAGATCACCAAAATCGAAGTTGAAAGTTTATCAGATGAGCAGGCTGAAACATTCCGCAAAATGCTCATAGCGATGAACAAAGATATTCGCGTTATTGTAATTAAGCTGGCTGACCGCCTTCATAACATGCGTACGCTTTCGGCTCTAAAGGAAGATCGACGCATTTTTAAAGCGCGTGAAACATTGGAAATTTATGCTCCTATTGCTCATCGTTTAGGTATTAGTTCCATTAAATGGGAATTGGAAGACTTATCGTTTTTCTATCTTGAGCCTAACAAGTTTAAGCAAGTTTCTCGCATGGTTTCAGAAACGCGTAAAGAGCGGGAAGAATACCTGAAAAAAATTATTCATATTTTGCATGGTGAAATGGAAAAAATTGGTGTTGAGGCTCAGATTATGGGTCGTCCAAAACACTTGTATTCCATCTATTCTAAGATGACAAAGAAAGGCAAAGGCTTTTCTGAGATTTACGATCTTATTGCAGTTCGCATTATTGTTACTACGGTTCGTGATTGCTATTCGGCGCTTGGTGCAGTTCATAGCCTTTGGCATCCTATGCCAGGTCGTTTTAAAGATTATATTGCCATGCCAAAATTCAACATGTATCAGAGCTTACATACAACGGTTATTGGTCCTGCTGGCCGTCCACTTGAAGTTCAGATTCGCACCGAAGAAATGCATCGAATGAGCGAATATGGCGTTGCTGCTCATTGGCGCTATAAGGAAAAAGGCGGCAAAGGCAAAGATACCGCTCTTGATAAGCAAATTGCTTGGTTAAGGGAAATGGTCGACTGGCAGGATGAAACTAAGGATTCTCGTGAGTTTTTGAAGTCGCTCAAAACCGATCTTGATCCCAAAGAGGTATACGTTTTTACGCCAAAGGGTGAGGCGATGAGCTTGCGTTATGGCTCTACGCCTATAGATTTCGCCTATTCAATTCATACCGAAGTGGGCAATCATTGTGTGGGCGCTAAGGTGAATGGTTCTATTGTTCCGCTGAGTTATCAACTTCAATTAGGTGATAGGGTTGAGATTCTCACGCAAAAAAGCGCTACACCCTCACGTGACTGGCTCAATATTGTTAAAACGCCCTCGGCACGTTCCAAGATCCGCTCTTACTTTTCTCGAGTCAGCCGTTCTGATGATCTTCAAACAGGAAAAGATAAACTTCAGCGCGAAATGAGAAAACACGGTCTGGGTATTTCTTCTGCTCAGAGCATGCGTGCTATCAAACGTGTTGCTGATGCTATGGGATACAAAGACTCAGATGATATGTTGGTCAATATTGGTACCAACAAAGAAAGCCCTCAGCATGTGGCGAACCGGCTTCTGAAGATTTTGGTTGATCGAGGAACGGAAGACGCGGAAAAACCAAGCATTGGTATGTCTGCTTCCGCTACGGGCAAAATGCCTCCTATGCTTACGAGTGTTAAGCGGCCAAAGAAGCATGAGGCTCATGCTTCTAATGGAGTGGTTGTTAAGGGGATTGATGATGTTTTAGTTCGTCTTTCTCGATGCTGTAATCCTGTTCCGGGAGATGATATTGTTGGCTTTGTGACGCGTGGTCGAGGTGTTTCTGTGCATCGACGCGATTGTCCCAATGCACAAGATCTCATGCAGCAACCTGAACGCATCATTGAGGTGTTTTGGGAAGATCAGGCCCCTTCGTCCAATACGACGTTTAATGTTGAGATTTTTATTGAAGCCCTTGATCGCATGAATCTATTGCGCGACGTTTCGACTGTGCTATCCGAACAGGGGGCGAATGTACTCTCTGTTAATTCTATGACCCATCGTGATGGAATGGTTGAAATGCGTTTCTTGTTCCAAGTTTCTGAAACCGCCGCTATTGAGCGCATACTGAAAAAACTAAAATCAGTTGAAGGCGTCTTTGATGCTCGCCGTATGATGCCGGGTAAACCATCATCACGTTAAAGTTCGTTACTGTTTTGATATTCGAAAGGAATGAGTATGAAAATCGAAGTTAAGCGAGGACCTAAATGTTTCAGTATCGAAGGCGCTTGTGTTGATATCGACTGGCTTATTCTTGGCATGATTCAGAACAACACCTACATCATTACCGATGGTTTAGGAACTATTGTTATTGATCCATCGGACGATGCGGATCGTATTATTGACGCTTTAGGAGAGCGTAATCTCGATGCTATTTTCTGCACGCATCATCACAGTGATCACGTTGGTGCATTGAAAGAGTTGAAGCAAAAAACGGGTGCGCTTGTTTATGCATCTGAAATTGACGCAAAGGTAATAGAAAACCAACCCAATACGCCCGGTCCGATCAAGGCGGAATCCTGTGGTGTTGATGTGAAGTTAAAAGACAAAGATGTGTTTTCAGTCGGAGCTATGAAATGGAAAGTTATTGCAACGCCAGGTCATACTCCTGGAGGAATATGCTTTCTTCTTAATTCTGAAGACGGAAAGTATATTGAACGAGCGTCTGTTCTCGCATCTGGTGACACGCTTTTTTGTGGCACAATCGGTCGTACTGATTTTGAAGGTGGTAGCGATGCTCAGATGCGCGCATCGCTCAAACGTCTATCGCAGCTACCAGACGATACTCTTGTTTTGCCCGGTCATAACTCTCTAACCACCATTAAAGATGAGCAGAGACGAGTCTTTGCTTACTTTTGTTAGCGCGTGTTTTGCGGCTTAAAGGGAGGGTGCTAAGCTATGAAAATGAAGTCAAGCAAGAAAAAGTTCAATTATTTTGACGCCTTTGAACGGCAGACTGAAATTGCCGCCAAGCAAGCAAGGCTTTTGCTTGAAGTGGTTGAAGGTTTTTCTAGGGCTGAGGATATTGAGGCTTATTTGCCACGTGCTCATGCTCTAGAAAATGAGGGTGACGTGGTTTGTCACAAAATATTCGATGCAATTTTGCCTGACTTTGTTACTCCCATTGATAGGGAGGACATTATTGCTATCACTAACAGTATGGATTCGCTGATTGATAAGATTGAAGAGGTTATTCAACGGTTTTATATGTATGACATTCATTTTATGCATCATGATGCAGAGCCTTTCGCTAGAATGATTGTGAAATCCTGTGATGCGCTTTGTGCAGCTATGGCGGATTTTAGAAATTGCAAGAAATCCAAAAAGTTTAGACAGCTCATTATCCAGGTTAATGATATTGAAAACGAGGCAGATGCATTTTATGTGAAAGCCGTACGAAAGCTTCATACCATTGATCGTGAAAATCCCATGCGAGTGGTGGTTTGGACAAGTTTGTTTGACATGATGGAAGATTGCGTTGATATTTGCGAAAGTACTGCTGACAAAATGAATTCCATCATGCTTAAAAATGGGTAATTTGTTCGTTTACAAGAACCAGTGAGCAAATAACCGTAAATGATTGGTTAATAGAAGTTTCTAGGTGCTTGTTTTTGCTATCATAAACAAGCACTTTTTATGGAAGAAAGAAGATTATGTCATTAGTCGTTGCAAAGTTCGGCGGAACATCAGTTGCTTCTCCTGAACGAATCCAGATGGTAGCAAAACGCTTAATTGAAAAGAAACAGGCTGGCGATGATGTTGTTGCTGTTGTTTCTGCGATGGGAAAAACAACCGACGAATTAGTTGGTCTTGCTGCTGCTCTTAATCCTCATCCTGCTCCTCGAGAAATGGATATGCTCCTTTCCACGGGTGAACAGGTAAGCATGTCGCTACTTGCGATGGCAATTCAGGCTCGCGGGTATAAAGCGGTGAGTTTTACGGGCTGGCAAGCTGGTATTACTACTGATGACGCCTTTTCGCGGGCGAAAATTGAAGATATTGCCGCTGATCGCATTCGCAAAGCACTTAAAGGTGGAGCGATTGTTGTAGTTGCAGGTTTTCAAGGTCTTTCTATGGAGGGCGATATCACTACGCTTGGGCGTGGTGGTTCTGACACTACAGCAGTTGCACTTGCTCATGGAATTGGCGCCGACGTCTGTGAAATTTATTCTGATGTTGATGGAATTTATTCTGCGGATCCTCGCGTTGCTCCTCGCGCTCGTAAACTCGATGTTATTTCGTATGATGATATGCTTGAGCTTTCAAGTGGCGGTGCTGGCGTTTTACAGTCACGTGCTGTTGAATTCGCGAGAAAATATAACGTAGTTATTCATTCCCGTTCTGCTTTTTCAGATGCAGAGGGAACATTAATCAAGGAGGTTGCTCCATCTATGGAACAGGCAGTAATTTCAGGTATTGCTCATGATACGTCTGAAATGAAAATCACCGTTCGTGGTATTCCTGATGAAGCGGGAATTGCGGCTAAGGTATTCTCAACCCTTGCCGGTAATAATGTTTCTGTCGATCTCATCATTCAGAATATTTCCAATGACGGTAAAGCGAATATCAGCTTTACCTTCCCAAGCTCTCAAAAAGAAGACGCTCTTAAAGCGGTTGATCGTATCTCTGATGAACTTGGAGCTTCTGAGGTTTTGTTCGACGAAAACATTGCTAAGGTTTCTTTGGTCGGCACGGGGATGAAATCAAGTCCCGGTGTTGCTGCTCGTGCTTTTGCTGCGTTGGCAGAGAACCAGATTAACATTATTATGATTTCAACAAGTCCTATCCGTATTTCTGTTGTTGTTGAAGCAAGCCAGGTTGGAGCAGCAGTTCGTTGTTTGCATACCGCTTTCGGTCTTGATTCGGATAGCGTTTTCGAAGAAACCCAGCTTTCTGCTGAGGAAATTGCTGCGAAAATGAACAAGGGTCGATAAACCGTTCCAAGAATTTCTTATAGGCTCGGGCGATTTTTGATCGTTCGAGCCTTTTTTGTTTGGTTGGAATTTTGATAAAGTACACGAAAGTAGATCGAGGTAGACAAGCCTTGATCTTGTCTATTTAACTGGAAGGGAAATACTATGACTTGGGAAAAGACAATACCTGCAAATCCTGTTGTTGCTGTAGCTGGTGCTACAGGTGCGGTTGGTCGTGAGTTTCTTAAAGTTCTTCATGATCTTGATTTTCCTGCTTCGGAAATTCGCGCATTAGCTTCAGCTCGTTCTGCGGGAAAAACCCTTCCGTTTGAGGGATGTGGCGAAGTTCCTGCTGGTGAGCTCGTTGTTCAGGAAATGACTCCAGAGAGCTTTCAGGGGGTAGACATTGCACTCTTCTCTGCTGGAGCATCTGTTTCTAAGGCAATGCGTGAAGCTGTTGTGGCGGCGGGTGCGGTAATGATTGATAACTCGAGTGCATTCCGCATGGATGAGGATGTTCCTTTGGTTGTTCCAGAGGTTAATCCCGAGGATATTAAGTGGCATAACGGAGTTATCGCAAATCCTAACTGCTCAACCATTCAAATGGTTGCCGCTTTGAAGCCGTTGTACGACATTTCTCCTATTAAGCGTGTTGTCGTTTCGACTTATCAGGCTGCTTCAGGCGCTGGTGCAGCCGCAATGGATGAACTTTATGCGCAGACTAAGCAGTTTCTCGAAGGCGAAGAACTTACGATTGATGCGTTCGCTCACCAGATTGCTTTTAACTGCATTCCTCATATTGATGTCTTCCTTGATGATGCCTCTACCAAAGAAGAATGGAAGATGATTGTTGAAACTAAGAAGATTATGGGAGATGAGAATATTCAGGTTGCAGCGACATGTGTTCGCGTTCCTGTTCTTCGCTGCCACGGCGAGTCTATCAATGTTGAATTTGAATCTGAAGTAACTGTTGAGCAGGCTCGTGCGGCTCTTGAAGCTGCTCCTGGCATTACGGTTATGGATGATATAGACAATAAGGTTTATCCAATGCCTGGCTTATTGGCAGGAACCGATGGTGCTTATGTTGGACGTATTCGTAAAGATTACTCTGTTGACCATGGTATTGCGTTCTGGAATGTGGCTGACCAAATTCGCAAGGGCGCTGCATTGAACGCCGTTCAGATTGCGCAGCTTCTTCTTCCTTAGTGTTTCGATAATCCATATTGCTTTCAAGCTTTGTTTTCAAAATCCCTTCTGTGCATGCAGGAGGGATTTTGTCTCTAAAAAACACACACCCAAACTCTGTGGGAGCTCGGGTGTGTACAATCGTATCAGGGTTTTGAAATGGCTTAGAAGTGACCTGTGAATAGGAATTTTAAGCGTTTGAAGAAGCCGGGTTTCTTTTCCTTTTTTTCAACTAGCTGGATAGCATCTTGTGAAGGTGTTTCTTGAGCAGGAAGAACCTCAGCTACAACATGTTGATTTGTGGGCACGGGTTCTGGTGCAGAGACAACTGCTTTCTCTACCGCTGAAGCACTTGGTGCAGTTTTTGATTGTACTTCTTGAGTGTTCGTTACAGGTTTTTCGATTTCAGAAACGGTTGACTCCTTATTGGAGGCTAAGCTAGATTCCTTTTTTGCTGTTACTTCGGTTTCTTCTACTGTGATTAGTTGTTCAGGTTCGGTTGTTGTTTTGATGGATGGTTCAGAGATAGCAGCTTTTGTTAGTATAGCTTCAACTTGAACGGGAGTAGCAACAGAGGCAGCGTAGCGAAGTGTTTCAGTATCACGCAAGCGCTGAGCCTGAGCAACGGCGGAACGCTTTCTGTTTTCCTCTTCGCGTTTTTCGATAGAGTCCTCATAGTCCTTTTTAGCTTTTTTAATGAGATATTCTTGTGAATCGAATGAATCAATTACGCCCGCCTTGTTTACTTCTGCAAAGTATTCAAGGGGAGTGAATTCAAGGTTGCTCTGAAGCTTTCTAAGTTTAGTTGTGTCGGAAAGGGAGATGTCCAGATATTCAAGAATTTGTTGTCGTAGTGCATCTTCAGTTATTGGCCATGCAATTTCGATACGCTTATCCATATTGCGTGTCATAAGGTCGGCACTCGCAAGATAGAGTTCCATTTCGTCATGGGGACCAAAACCATAGATGCGACTATGTTCAAGAAGGCGACCGACAATAGAAACAACTTCAACATTGTCAGTGTAGCCTTCAACGCCAGGAACAATACAAGAAATGCCGCGGACAAACAGCGTGGTATGAACACCAGCCTGTGACGACTCAGCAATCTTATCAATAATCTCTTTGTCGGTTATTGAGTTGGTCTTAAAAAGAACTCCGTTAGGCAATCCCTTTTTGGCAAGTTCGATTTGCTCATCAATTTTCTTAAGGATTAAAGGTTTAATTTGCAAGGGAGCAACCGAGATGTTCTGGTAATTATTCGAGGTGTTTTCTAGACTCATATTGCGGAAGAATTCCGCAGCATCTTTACCAATACCTTCGTTGGTAGTGATAAAGGAGAAGTCAGTGTAGAGCTTCGAGGTTTTTTCATTGTAGTTGCCAGTGCCAAGCTGAGTAATATGCTGAATGCCTTGTTCGCTATGGCGGGTAATGGTGCAGATCTTTGAATGAACTTTGAAGTCATGGAAACCGTAAATTACATGAGCTCCAGCCTGTTCGAAGCGCTGTGACCATTCGATATTATTTGATTCATCGAAGCGTGCGCGCAGTTCAAAAAGCGCTGTGACTTCTTTTCCGTTTTCGGCTGCAGCAAGAAGCGCCTCTGCTAAATGTGATTGGCTCGCAAGGCGATACAGGGTGATTTTTATTGACAAAACAGAAGGGTCATTGGCTGCTTCTCTGAGTAGCTGGACAAATGGATCCATACTTTCATAAGGATAGGAAAGTAAAACATCTTGTTCACATATTTGCTCAATGATAGAGCGGTTTTTATCTAGGCATGCGGGCCATTGAGGTGTGAAGGGTTTACTGGTAACCCTTTTCGCTACCTCTTCATCAATCATCCCGCCTAAAGCCCATGCATAGCCCATGTCAAGAGGAACCTTGGTCACATATACCTGATGTCGTTCAAGATTGAGACGTTTAAGCAGGAATTTTTCAGTTACGGCAGAAAGGGGGGTGTCGGTTTCAAGGCGAACAGGGGCAAGGCGTGCGCGTTTCTTAAGAATGCGCTTCATGTGTTCGCGATAGTCATAGTCTATTTCATCTACACCATCGTTTGCATCGATATCAGCATTTCGAGTAACGCAGATGACGCTTGCTCGTTTGGTGACATACATTGAAAAGACTTCTTCGACCAACAGCTTTAAAGCGTTTTCAAGCAAAATAAACTGCAATCCTTCACCTGGAAGAACGATAATGCGTTCTGCTTGGCGAGGAAGAGGAATAAGACCGAAGGTGGCATCGTTTGCTCCTACGTTCTTTTCTTTCTTTTTGCTCTTAGAGGAAGACTCGTTTGGTGTGTGCTCTTCATCAAGACGGAGTAGAACATACAAGGAGCCGTTTTCTAAATGCGGGAAGGGGTGTCGCGCGTTAATGATTTGCGGAGAAAGAAAAGGAGAAACTTTATCATGCAAGTAAGTGCGCAGATATGATTCTTGTTCCTCGTTTAAATCTTTTGGTTGGAGCTGGCGAATGCCTTCTTTGGCAAGTTGTTCTTGAATTCGTTCAAAAATTCGCTCTTGTTCAGGATAGAGCTCGTGGCAACGCTCATGGATGGCTTTGATTTGTTCGTCAGGGGTCATGAGTGTTTTGTTTTCACGAAGTTCTTTCTTAACCAATGAAAGATCGGTCAAACTGCCAACACGAACCATGAAGAACTCTTGTAAGTTACTTGAGAAAATAGAGACAAAGGTTAAACGTTCAAGTAAGGGAACATTATGGTCTTCGCCTTGATCCAGAACTCTTTTATTAAATGTCAACCAGGAAAGTTCGCGGTTTTGCATATACGGAAGAACTTTTTTTGAGGATGATTTACTGCCGCTGTTGTTCTTCTCTTTTTTGGATTCACCTGAACCAGATTCGGTTTCTTCTGATATCTTCTTTGTTTCCATTCGAAGTAATCCCCTTTATAACTACTGTATGTTATCAGCTTCTAGAAACATCCAGAGTGATAATCCCCTTATGACATTATAAGGTTTTGTAAGTAAAAACGGCTGATTGTTGCCATTCTTTATGTTGCGTAAATCCTACTTAAGAATTCTGTCTACGAGATAGCCTTCTCTAATTCCTGATTTGCAAACTGTGAGACGTTTTGCGCGTGTAATAGCGAATATCTCGCGGATGATAATGCATCCAGGAATAAAGGTATGGATGCGATCGGGAATAGTTTGTAGAGCCTTATGCAGAAAAGTATCAGGATAGGTTTTGTACTGGTCGAGAATTTTATCGAGATGTTCGGGAAGTAAATAAACCGTTCGTTCTCCTTCATTACATACATCTCCGTAAACTTTAGCAGCGGAACGTATTGAGCCGCCGATGCCGAAGAGCTCGTCTTGTTTTGGAAGGTTGAAATTGCTTTCGCGAAGGCAATCAATAAAACTCAATCGAATAGCGTTAATTTCTGCCTGTGTGGGAACGATTCCGCAAACGTTTGAAGAGTAGGAAGAAAGGGAACCTTGTGGAATACTTACACTTGTCTGACTTTCTTCCTCGTGAATAATAGTGAGTTCCGTTGAGCCACCACCTATATCTACCAGTATTCCTTCATCAAGGTGTCTGTCGAGGTTAGCTCCTATGAAACCAAGATGTGCTTCATCCCATGTAGAAAGGATAGTTACGGGAATATTGCATCCTTCAGAAATTGCCTGTGCAGCATCTTTTGAATTTGAACAGTTTCGAATTACTGCGGTGGCAAAAACATGGATTTCTTCACAGTCAAAATGCGATGCTCTACGAAGATGAGCATTGATGGTATTGATTGCTTTCTTGATTCCTTTCTTTGTTATTGCTCCTTCCTTAACAAACGAGGCAAGGCCTGCCATGATTTTGTAGTTAAGAAGTACTTGTATTTCTTTGCGTGTTATACCGTTCTTTTTTTCTGAAGGAGTTTCGTAAATGCAGAGACGAATGGTATTAGAGCCGAGATCAATAATTCCGTAACGTGGCACGATTCCTCCTGAGTGACGCATAAACAATTGTGTCTATCTGCTTCCATAAGCACGTTGTTGTAGGGTCTTGAGTTATAGAATGCCCTAGTAGATAATCTGACATAACATTTAACTATACTCTCAGTAGAAAATGTGGAGTAGAGTTAAAGAAGATACATTATTTAACATCTCTGGTATGGATTTGTCGTGCTATCCAGAGCAGAGCGGGGGGATTATGCTCGAATCTATCGATATGACTGAACCAAAAATGTCAAAGGAAGAGTATCGGAGCGAATATGATTCGCTCATTTCGCGTTTAATCGTGCTGCAACAAAAAGCGCGTTCCGAAGAGGTTGGACTTGTTGTTTTGTTTGAAGGATGGAAGGGCGCTGGAAAAGGCAGTAGAATTTCTGACCTTGTCTACCATCTTGATGCGCGTGGCACGTCAGTTCATGTAGCTAAGGGGTATGGAACGCAAGAAACCATGCATATTCCTGAAGGATCTTTTGGAGCGACGGGATTTTTTCCACCTATGCAGCAATTTTGGAAAGCACTGGGTACGCGTGGAAACATGACATTTTTTGATTGCGGATGGTATACCCTTGCAACGCAATACATGATTGATCGCGCCATTGCTGCAAAGAAACGCGGTCGTACGCCCGAAAAATATGACCTATTGCGTAGAGTATTGCGCGTGGTTCCTTCTATTGAAAGCTTTGAAAGCCAGTTGGTTTCTGATGGCTATGTGATAGTAAAGTTCTTTTTTCATATTTCTGAAGAAACGCAGCGTGAGCGATTGGAAGGGCTTCATGCTGATCCTACAATGCGTTGGCGTGTTTCGGAAGAAGATCTTAGACAACTTAAATACTATAAAAATACATATGAAATGTATGATGAGCTGCTCAAAAAGACCAACTTTGGTTCTTCCGAATGGGTTTTGCTCAATGCCAGTGACAAGCGAAAGGTTAATCTTACAGTTGTTCGCACGTTGGTTGAAGTTTTGGAAAAACGCCTTGGTTTAAAAAAGAACGCTGCCACGATTGCGGCAGAACAAAAGGCAGAAACTCGTTCGGACACGCTTGTTAAGACCCCTGACTTTAAAGACGAGCGGTTTCGTTCGGATGAAGAAAATAAAGCGATGATTGAGTGCGCCGAAAAAGAGGCGCAATTTTCTTTGATGCATGCTCCTGTAAGAAGTCGTTTTCCTATTCTTCATAATCGTCCTTCGCTTGAAACCGCTGATCATACCCTCAAACTTGAACATAGCGAATACAAGAAGCTGCTCAAGGAAGAGCAAAATAAACTTTTTGCTCTTGAACCTCAACTCTACATTAATCGCATTCCCATGATCATTATGTATGAAGGTTGGGATGCGGCTGGTAAAGGGGGTAACATTAAGCGAGTGGCTCAGGCGCTTGATGCTCGTGCGTATAGTATTTTTCCTTCACCTGCACCTACCAAATACGAATTGGAGCATCCTCATCTATGGCGGTATTGGACTCGCTTGCCAAAAGCTGGTCATGTGGGTATTTACGATCGTAGTTGGTATGGTCGTGTTTTAGTTGAGCGTGTCGAGGGCTTTGCGAGTCCTTCTCAGTGGGCTGCGGCTTATGATGAAATCAACGAATTTGAGTTAGATTTAGTCAATTGGGGTGCAATTCTTATCAAGTTTTGGGTAAATATTTCTCCTGAAGTGCAACTTGAGCGTTTTATCGCACGTGAAAACAATCCAGATAAAACCTGGAAGATTACCCATGATGATTGGCGCAATCGCGACAAAACGCCTCAGTATCGAGCAGCAATAGAAGATATGTTCCGTTTAACTTCTACCGAACATGCTCCTTGGACGCTTTTGGAAAGCGACGATAAGTATTATGCACGCGTAAAGGCACTGCAAATTATTAATGCAGCTCTTGAAAAGCGCCTTAAAGAGTTTTAGGGTTTTAATGTTTACGGCTGCTTTGGCAGTATAGATAGTGCTTTTGATACGCTACGCTAAGCGTTGTCTTTTATATCAGGACAGGTTGAAGGGTTTGCCTCTACATGAAAAAGAAGTCTAATCAAGTTCGTGGTGCTCATGCACGCGTCGAGGATCCTTCTGAGAGGCAACCTCGCTCTTATCAAGGCTCTCAGCGTGTTCCGCAACGGTCCTTTACCGCGCAGAGAAATACGTATTCTCAAGGAGCGTTTCGAAATGTCCCGCAATCTGGTCAATTTAACACAGCGGCTTTTGACAGCATTCCTTCCAAAAAGAACAAATCCAAAGCATGGAAAGTCGTCTTTGTTATAGCCGTAGTTGTGCTTATTTGTTCTGTGGTAGCTCTTGGGGCTATTGTGTATCAATATTGGGCACAGCAGAAAGCATATTCTGATTTAGAAACCCATGTATCGCTCTCAGATAATTCCAATGTTTCATTGGCTGATTTGTCCGTTGACTGGGATGCTTTGGAAAACATTAATCCAGATGTAGTTGCGTGGATTTATATTCCTGGTACGCCAGTGAATTATCCTGTAGTTAAAGGTAATGATAACGAGGAATATCTTCATAAGGCCTTTGATGGTTCAACGGGCTGGCTCGCTTCTGCGGGAACAGTTTTTCTTGACGTGAATAACCAAGCAGACTTAAGTGATCGAAATAATGCCTTGTATGGACATAATATGAATGATGGTTCAATGTTCGCTGCATTAGCTCAATGGGAAAACGAAGATGAGTTTAATGCTCATCGCGATATATATCTTTTAACTCCTAAGGGAAACTATCGTTTGAAATCGTTTGCTGTAGTGGCAACAACGGGTTCTGATGCCATTGTTCAAACAGGCTTTGGAACAGAGGCTGACTACTTCAATTACATCCAAGATAAATTCAACAGGAGCGTTGTTGAACAAAAGGGCACTATTTTAAGTGCCTCGGATATTAAACAGTCGCTTTTACTTTCAACGTGTGAATATACCAAAACTGATGGTCGTGCTGTAATTTTTGCAGCAGTTGTTGAAACCACGGTTACGAATGATCCTTACGTTTCTTCAACGACCGAAGGAACTACAGGTATAAATCAAGAAGAATTGTCGATAGTGGCAGAACAGTATAGGGAGGCTGCATGATTTCCTCTGCGTTTTATCAGGATACCTTTGACACTCTTGAAGAGGAGTGTGGGGTTTTTGGGGTATATGCCCCCAATGATGATGTAGCTCGCTTGACTTGTTTTGGTCTCCAGGCGCTTCAGCATCGTGGACAAGAATCAGCTGGTATCGCAGTTGGTGACGGTGAAACTGTTTTAGCGTTTAAAGATTTAGGTTTGGTAACTCAGGTTTTTGATGAGGCGTCTCTTTCTGCTCTTAAAGGCCATGTGGCTATTGGTCATGTTCGTTATTCAACAAGTGGTGGGGTTGAATCGTGGGAAGCAGCACAACCTCATATCTCTGCTATCGATGAAGTGTTAATTGCCTTGGCTCACAATGGCACACTCGTTAATACCAACTCACTCCGTGCTCAGCTGGTTGATTATGGTGTAACACTCCGTGCAGGTACTGACTCTGAAGCTGCGGCAAAGATTATTGGCGAAGTTACTAGTTCAACACATTCCTTGCGTGATGGCATTCGCAAGGCAATGAAAATGATGCGCGGCGCATACGCTATGGTGCTTTCAAGCCCCGATTCGCTGTATGCATTTCGCGACCCTAATGGAATTCGTCCGCTTGTTCTGGGTAAGCTACCTGATAATCGTGGTTGGGTTGTTTCTTCGGAAACGTGTGGTCTTGATATTGTTGGTGCTGAATACGTTCGGGAAGTCGCCCCAGGAGAAATTATCCGAATTAACTCCGAGGGAATTTCCTCACAAATTGCAGTGGAGCCTGAACGACGTGCAAGCTGCTTGTTTGAATATGTGTATTTTGCTCGACCCGATTCGGTAATGGATGGAATTAGCGTATATCAATCTCGTCGTTCGATGGGCAGGATTCTTGCGCAAGAAGCACCTGTTGAGGCCGATTTAGTTTTAGGTGTACCTGATTCTGGTCTACCATCTGCTATGGGTTATGCCATCGAAAGTGGCATTCCGTATAGCGATGGCATTGTGAAGAACCGCTATGTTGGGCGGACTTTCATTGAGCCCACTAACGAAATGCGCCAGATGGGAATTCGCGTAAAGCTTAACCCTCTTTCTTCTGTGATATCAGGTAAACGGTTGATTGTTATTGATGATTCTGTTGTTCGTGGCAACACATCAAAGAAGCTCGTTGACATGCTCAAGAGTGCTGGTGCAAAAGAAGTCCATCTTCGCATTGTTTCCCCTGAAGTTCGCTGGCCGTGTTTTTATGGTATTGATACCGATACGCAAGACCAGCTCATTGCGGCAAATATGACCAATGAGGAAATGTGTGACTTCATTGGTTGTGATTCGTTGGCTTTCATTTCTGTTCAAGGTTTACACAATGCCGTTTGCAGTGAGCACGAGGGCTTTTGTGATGCGTGTTTCACGGGCAATTATCCTGTAGAAATACCCGATTCCATTAAAGCGAAGAGTTTTCTTCCCGAAAATCTTGCATAATACTTCGTGAGGCTCTGTACACAATTGGTTATTATTTTGTCGTTCGGTTGTACTGCGATTGAACATTTTTAGTTTTACTGTTGGTTACCATAGGAGAAAAACATGCCAGATCGTATTCAAGTTAACGCTCTCGATGCTGACACTAAATGGCCTAGCTGGACCACTCAGGGTTCTACAACCTATGCTGAAGCAGGGGTAGACACCGCTGAGGGTGCACGAGCTGTCGATGCTATTAAAGATGCCGTTCATCGTACGTATCGCGATGAGGTTCGAGGCGACATTGGTGGATTTGGTGGTTTGTTTTCGCTTAATGTGGCAAAGCAGATGGCAGATCCAATCCTTGTTTCTGGTACCGATGGCGTAGGAACTAAAATTCAGCTTGCTAAGTTGGCGGGAAAGCACGACACGGTTGGTATCGACTTAGTGGCAATGTGTGTCAACGATATTTTAGCTACGGGAGCAGAACCTCTCTTCTTTCTTGATTACATTGCTGTTGGAAAGCTCAAGAGTGAAGCGGTAGCAGAAATTGTTTCTGGTATTGCTGATGGTTGTGTTCAGAGTGGATGTGCGCTTATTGGTGGCGAAATGGCAGAGCATCCAGGTGTTATGGATCCTCATGAATATGATCTCTCTGGCTTTTGTGTTGGGGTGGTAGATCGCCCTGAAATGCTTGATCCAGCAAAGGTCCAAGAAGGCGATGTCCTCATTGGGCTTGCAAGTTCTGGCATCCATTCGAATGGTTATTCGTTGGCACGTAAAGTGTGCGTGGAAGGTAAAACACTCTACGAACTTCGTTTAGAAAAAGAGGAACTTGGTGGAAAGAGTATATTAGATGCTCTCTTGGAACCAACGAGAATTTACGTTAAGCCTGTTCGATCGGTACTGCGTCAGCTTCCTGGTGCAGTTCGTTCTTTGGCGCATATCACAGGTGGCGGTATTACGGAGAATCTTAATCGTGCACTTCCCGCAAATGTTGATGCGGAAGTTCATGTTGGAACATGGACAATGGCACCCATTATTCCTTGGGTTTGTCGCGCAGCTCGTTTAAATGAGCATGAAGCACTTAAAACATTCAATATGGGTCTTGGAATGGTTTTAGTTGTTAATCCCCAGAAGGTTGACGACATTATGGATATCTTGAAGCAGGAAGGCGAAACTCCTTTTATTGTCGGTCAGATTGTTCCCGGAGTAGGAGAGGTGACCTATGTTAATCAGGAGAACCTTTTTGCACCGTTTACCCAGGAAACCGAAGAATAACGTAGAGATTTAAAAAAGACAGAGTGCCTTGCAGAATGGTTAGTTTCCATGTGCTAGGGTTTAAAGCGTAAGGAATTGCATGTCGGAATCTATTTCAACCCAAACTGCTTTTACCGATCAGCCTCTCAAAATTGGGGTTCTCATTAGTGGAAGCGGGAGCAATCTTCAGGCTATTATTGATCAAATCGAGCTTGGTCTCCTTAACGCGGAAGTTACCGTTGTTATTTCTTCTCGTCCTGATGCATATGGCTTAATTCGCGCAAAAGAGGCAGGCATTCCTACCATTTCTTTAAATAAAGAGGTTTATAAAGATCCTTGTATCGCTAACGAGATTATCGCAACAGAACTTGTTCGTTCAGGTGCTGAATACGTAATTATGGCAGGGTATATGCGCAAACTTACCGCAGAAGTATTGTTGGCATATCCTGATAAAGTTGTAAACTTGCATCCTGCATTACTTCCCTCGTTTAAGGGAGCGCATGCTATCAAAGATGCCTTCGATTTTGGCACTAAAGTGACGGGCGTTACTGTTCATTTTGCCAACGAAGATTACGACAAGGGTCCTATTATTGCGCAGCGTGCGGTAGAAATTTCTGAATCAGATACGTTGGAATCTCTAGAAGAGAAAATTCATGCAGTTGAGCATGAGCTTTACCCTGCGGTAATTGCTCTTTTAGCTCAAAGGCGTGTTGTGGTCAGTGAAGATCGAAGAGTTTCTATTCTTCCCGAATAAATCTGTCCATCCATCTTTATTCCATAGCCTATGGAATAAAGAGATAGAACAATCGTTATACTTGAATTGCTAGCACTTTTTGAAGGGAGATTAGTATGGCAGACCCGGTAGTGAAGAGGGTTCTTATGTCTGTTACCGACAAAACAGGCATTGTCGATTTTGCTCGTAGTTTATCTGAAGAATTTGGTGTCCAGATTATTTCAACAGGGGGCACAGCAAAGGTACTTTCCGATGCTGGCATCGAGGTTACCTCTATTGATGAAGTAACAAAATTTCCCGAGATGATGGATGGTCGCGTTAAAACGCTTCATCCTGCTGTTCATGGCGGCCTTCTCGCAAAGCGTGATAATACTGAGCATATGGCTCAGGCAAAAGAATATGGCATTGAAATGATTGATATGGTTGTTGTCAATCTGTATGCCTTTGAGAAAACAGTTGCTTCCGGTGCGGAATTCTCTGATTGTGTTGAGAATATTGATATTGGTGGTCCTTCGATGCTTCGTTCTGCTGCCAAGAATTTTGAGAGTGTTGCGGTTGTAACTGATCCTGCATCGTATAATTCTGTTCTCGAAGAAATGCGTGTAAACGATGGAGCGACTACGTATAAAACACGTGCAGGTCTTGCGCTTCACGTGTTCCAAACTACCTCATTATACGACGGGGCCATTGCCTCCTGGCTTTCTGGTCAGCTTCCTCAAGACAACGAGACCGTATTCCCTGAAAAAGCTACGCTGAGATTAACGAAAAAACAGGATCTTCGGTATGGTGAAAATCCCCATCAGAAGGCGGCTTTCTTTGCTATTGATGGGTATCCAAACTTTAATATCACTCTTGCTCATGCGCAGCAAAAGCAAGGTAAAGAGCTTTCTTATAACAACTATCTTGACCTTGATGCGGCATGGGTTGCCGTTCGCGAATACGAAGAACCTGCTTGTGTGATCGTTAAGCATTTGACTCCTTGTGGAGTGGCTACTGCAACGAGCGCGGTTGAAGCATATGAACGCGCATATGAAGCAGACCCGGTATCTGCTTATGGTGGGGTTATTGCATTCAATCGTCCTGTAACGGGTGAGGTTTGCGAAAAGATCTTCGGCAATAAACAATTTGTTGAAGCAATTATTGCTCCTGAGTTTTCCTCTGAAGCGTTATCGATGTATGAAGCGAAGCCTAATGCTCGACTTCTTGAGACAGGCGGCGTAAATCCTGCTGGTCATTCTGTTGAGTACCGTGCGGTTGAGGGCGGCTTGCTTTGTCAGGAAAGCGATGCTGTTTTGGAAGATCCCGCATCGTTTGAGGTGGCAACTGATCGCAAACCAACTGATTCGGAAATGGCAGATTTAATCTTTGCTTGGAAGGCATGTAAATCGGTAAAATCTAACGCTATTTTGATTGCTAAAGATCTTGTTAACTTGGGTGAAGGTGGAGGTCAGCCTAACCGTGTTAACTCTGCTCGCATTGCTGTTGCTCAGGCAGGAGAGAAAGCTAAGGGGGCTGTTGCTGCAAGTGATGCATTTTTCCCTTTCCGTGATGGCTTAGATGTTTTAGCTGAAGCTGGTGTTACAGCAATTATTCAGCCAGGTGGCTCTATTCGTGATAGCGAAGTAATTGAAGCCGCTAATGAGCATGGAATTGCGATGGTTTTCACGGCCCATCGTCACTTTAGACATTAAACGATAAACTTCCAACAATTAAAACGCCTCCCTCAAAATAGTGAGGCGTTTTTTGTCTAGTGCTTAGATCCCTTTTGTTTTTTTAAGGGATCTAAGCACTTTTAAATGTTGAAAAATATTTGAAATATCAAACGCAAAGGCAAGGGCAAAGCAAATCATTCCCACTATGCCAATTGGTCCATTTGCTGCAGGAGCAAAAATGATGGCAAGCAGAACGAACGGAGCAAGAATGAAAGCGCTCAGTATGCCAAGCCGTTTATATATACCCTGACCAATTGAAATAATGGTGTAAAGGTAGAGTCCGGAAGCAGGGAAACCTACAGCAATGCAAAGGGCCAGAAGAACAAATTTTACAACGAGGAACTTAACATCACGCTGTAAAAGAGTTTTTGCGTCTTCGATTTGTTTATCGACTGTTGGTGGTTCGGTATAGAACGGGAATCCAAAAAAGGACGACATAATAGGATCGTTAAAAGGGGAACGTGAAGTTGAGCTTTGTTTTGAGCTTGAGCGGTATGAAAAGGGATTTGAGTTTTGAGTGCTATTTTGCGAATTTCCCGTTTGGGTTGAAAAAGGATTGGTCTGTGACGTATGTGCAAAGGGATTTTGGCTCGATGTATAGGTTGTTTTCTTACCCGAAACAGGATCCCACGTGGTCCAAACGAAACTGGTTTGAGTGAAAGGCCAGTCCGAGAAGACGTCAAAAGGGTCACCGCTGCAAGGGTTGTTTTCCCCTGAAGCGTTTGGTCTCGATTGCGTATAAGGGTTGTAGGAAAAAGGAGTACCATATGGGGTGCCTGCGGTGGTATATTCTGGGTCCCATTTTCCTGAAAGTAGAACATCACGCGCTTCATTGATGAGTTTTGTTTTTTCTTCCGCCTGTTCCCGAGCGGTTTGATTTTGACCAAATTTATCGGGATGGTTTTCAATTACAAGCTTGCGATGTGCTTTTTTAATTTCTTCTTCGGATGCTCCCTCACTCAATCCAAGAATAGAAAGAGCTTCAGATTTTTTCATAGTGTCTTAGGTACCTATCTTCAACGTGTGATGCCTGCATCTTTCATGGTTTACTTTTCCATATAAAGTCAAGAAGAGGATCCCAAACAGTTCTTTGTTGCTTAAATGTTGGAAAACCTCTTCGGTATATGCAAAGAATCACAAATGAAAAAATGCGAATTAAAAAAGAATATCTTCAAGGGGTCGTTTGGGAACATAGTGGACGCCATTTTCATCGCGATAGTATTTGTAATCTCCGTTTTCCATTTTGATCAAACGAACATCTTCAATGGGACGTCCAAGGGCAAGAACAAACACTGGGTCAAGGTGCTCTGGAATATTGAGGACATCTTTAAGTTGTTTCTTCTTGAATGACATAATAATGCATCCACCAAAACCTTCTTCGGTTGAGCTCATCATGATAGTCTGAGCGGCTATACCGGCATCAAAATGTGCTTGTGCGGTAGGCGCAATAGTGGTGTCATTTGCCATAACGATGTAACCCGTTGGGCGCTCTCCTTCTTTTGGGCCATTCCAATCGGTTAAATAACCAGCCCAGGCGAGTGTTTCAAAGACATTTGCGCACATATCTTTGTCGGTTATGATGCGATATTTAAGTGGTTGAGCGTTTTTTGCACTTGCTGTTACGCGAGCATTGTCAATCCATTCGGTCATTAGTTTCTTAGTGACGGGATAGTTCTCGCGAAAGCGCCTAAAACTGCGTGTTGTGTTAGCTAGATGGTGAATGTGACTAGGCATTGTATTCCTTTAATGTTGTGGGGTAACTGACTACGTTCAAGAGTCTTCAACAAAAACTGAAGAGCTACGCTGAGCTTTTGTTGGGTAAACTCTGAACCGAATTCATCTTTTAGATGATACGAAATATGATAGAGTAAAATCTATTCAGCAGGATTAATCTATGCAGCTTAAAGGCAAGGTGTCATGAAAAAAGCAATTCTCATCCTCATCGCTGTTGTGGGGGCTTTTTTTATCGTGGCAAATTTAGATTATCTCGCTGAGTTTGTAACCACCATTCAAGGTGGTGCCTTAATTCCTATTGTTGTTTCAGTGATTGTAATGCTTGCTCGTCACATTGTTCAGGCAATGTCTTATGATGCGGCTTTTGACGCTGTGGGAAACAGAACGGGACTTTGGCATAACATCGTTTTAATTTTTAGTCTCGTGTTTATTAATACGTTTTGTCTCTTTTCGGGGGCAACCGGCGTTGCTTTCATTATCGATGATGCACGTAGACGTGGGTGTGATATTGGCACGGCAACGAGTGGCGCGGTGCTTTCACAAATTGCCTATTTTGCTGCGGTTTTCGTAATATCTATTATTGGTTTTATCGCTATGTTTATCAGCGGTATGGTAAATGTTATTTTCGTCATTGGCGGGTTGTTACTTGCGGGAACCTTGGTTGTTTTGGCGAGTTTCTTTTTCTGTGGCTATTTCAAGCCGCAATGGCTTGTTTCGCTTTTTTCCGTTGTTGAGCGTGTAATTCGTAAAATCATTAAGCCATTAAAACGAGAGCTTCCTAATGGATGGGGCCAGAGCGTTGCTGACTCTTTCATCAGATCAGCGCGAATTTTGGCTGGCAACCCTCGAGGAACAGCTATTACAATTGTGTATGCTTCCGCATCGGCTATTTTAAACATGCTTTGTCTTATAGCGATTGGTTTCGCGTTTGGTTTTACTGATATTGGACCACTTATTGCGGCATTTGCTCTTGGAGTTATTTCTGTTTTGTTGAGTCCGACTCCTCAGGGCGTTGGTGTTGTTGAAGCTGCAATTGCAGCTGTTCTTACCAGTGCGGGCTGTTCTTTGTCAGTAGCTACCGCCATTGCGCTTGTGTATCGTGGAATTATGTTTTGGGTTCCTTTCTGTATCGGTGCTGTTTTGCTTTCTCAGTCTGGGTTCTTTACCGCAAAAAAGGACAATTCTGCGCAAGCTAAGCATCGTGACATTGGTTGGATTAGCGGGACGTTGGTAATTCTTTGCGCAGTGGTAAACCTTGTCATGGCTCTTTTCCCGCAGCTTTTTGCTTCTTATACTCTTCTCACTCAGTGGATTGATATCAGCAATATGCTTTCTGGTCCTGCACTTATTTTTACTGCGATAATTCTGCTTATAGCAGGTATCGGGCTTATTTTTCGTTTTCGTATAGCATGGGCATTCGCCTTAACTTTTTTGGTTCTTATTGCGGGTTTTGAGTTTATCTTCTACGAAACAATCAAGGTTGCTATTCCTGTTCTCTTAATCGCAATTTGGCTTTTTTGGAAGCGTGATGTTTTTGATCTGCCGTTTACTTGGCCGCTTTCTCGCTCGTAGAGTGTTGCAGTTTTCGTAAGGTTGGTATGGATACTCTTCGTGGGTAAACTGACCTTTTTTCGTTGCGGTTTTGGGGTTGATGATTCCATTGCTCCTGTGTAGCTTTGCGAGGTTGTTTGTTTACGGTGCTATACTTGTCACGTTTCGCATGAACACTATATAAAGGAGAGAATATGGCACGTCCCATGACCATGGCTGAGAAAATTCTTGCAGCCCATGCGGGTCTTGAAGAAGTTGTTCCTGGTCAACTCATTGAGTGTGATTTGGACCTCGTTCTATCGAACGATGTTACGTCACCAATTGCAATTAAAGAATTCAACAAGGTTGGCGTTGAGAAGGTTTTTGATCCTACGAAAATCGCGCTTGTGCCAGATCATTATGTCCCTAATAAAGATATTGCAGCAGCCGAGCAAGCAAAAATGACTCGTGAATTTGCTCATGCTCAGGGCATTACCCATTATTACGAGGTTGGCTGCATGGGCGTAGAGCATGCGCTCCTTCCCGAGCAGGGTGTTGTTGGTGCGGGTGATCTTATCATTGGTGCCGATAGTCATACCTGTACCTATGGCGCCTTAGGTGCTTTTGCAACGGGTGTTGGCTCAACAGACGCCGCAATTGGGTATGCAACGGGTAAAGCATGGTTTAAGGTTCCTGAGTCAATTCTGTTCAATATTAATGGCGAGTTGCGACCTGGTGTGACAGGAAAAGACATCATTTTGCATATTATTGGCATGATTGGTGTTGATGGTGCTTTGTATGCCGCAATGGAATTTCGCGGAAACGCCATTGAAAATCTTTCAATGGATGAACGTTTGAGCATTTCCAATATGGCTATCGAGGCAGGTGGTAAAGCTGGTTTAATTGCTGTTGACGATGTAACTCGTAAGTATATGGATGGCAGAGTAGAGAAGCCTTACACGGAATACCATTCTGATCCAGATGCTCAGTATGCAAAGGTTTATGATATTGATGCCGCAGATATTGTTCCTACGGTTGCGTTCCCTCATTTACCCTCTAATACACGTCCCGCTTCAGAGGCACGTGATATTACGATTGATCAGTCTGTTATTGGTTCTTGCACAAATGGCCGCATTGAAGACATGCGCCAGGCTGCAGAAATTCTCAAAGGTCGCAAGGTTCACCCCAATGTTCGTTGTATCATCATTCCTGCTACGCAGCAAGTATATCGTCAGTGCATTGATGAGGGCTTGATGGATATCTTCCTTGATGCAAACTGCGCAGTATCGACTCCAACCTGCGGTCCCTGCCTTGGTGGCTACATGGGCATTTTGGCAGCAGGGGAGCGTGCTATCGCTACTACGAATCGTAACTTTGTTGGTCGTATGGGTGACCCAACGAGTGAGGTATATCTTTCTTCTCCTGTTGTGGCTGCGGCTTCTGCAATTTTGGGTCACATTGGTCTTCCTGAAGATTTGGATGAGGAGTAAAGAACATGCAATTTAGAGGTAACGTACATCGCTACGGTCGTGATATTGATACTGACGTAATTATTCCTGCGCGTTATTTGACCACGTCTGATCCTGTCGAACTTGCAAAACACTGCATGGAAGACCTCGACACTGAATTTGTAAACAAGGTTGCTCAGGGTGACATTATTGTTGCCGATGAAAACTTTGGTTGCGGTTCTTCTCGTGAGCATGCTCCTATTGCTATTAAAGCCTCGGGTGTTGACGTTGTTATTGCAAAGAGCTTTGCTCGTATTTTTTACCGCAATTCAATTAACACTGGCCTCGCTATTCTTGAATGTCCCGAAGCGGTCGACGCAATCAAAGATGGTGATGTGGTTTCGGTTGATACTGATACCGGAACTATCGTTGACGAAACAACGGGTCAGTCATTTACCGCGCAGCCGTTCCCGCCTTTTATTGCTGATATTATTGAGCAGGGCGGATTACTAAATCGTACCCGTAAAGTTTTAGGAATTGATTAGTTGTTATTTCCCTTGTCATTGTCGGCAAGGGAAATAGTGTATTTACATGAAGTTATTCGAGAGAGGAAGAGGAATGTCTCAAACCTTCAAGATTTGTTTATTGCCAGGTGATGGTATTGGGCCTGAAATTATTGCCGAGGGAGTTAAGGTTCTTAACGCGGTGGGCGCAAAGTACGATACTTCCTTTGAGTACACCGAGGCTCTTATTGGAGGTTGTGCAATAGATGAGGTTGGAGAGCCTCTTCCGCAGTCAACGCTTGATGCTGCCCGTTCTTGTGATGCGGTTCTGCTTGCTGCAGTAGGTGGTCCTAAATGGGATACTACCGATCCTTCGAAGCCACGTCCTGAACAGGGATTATTGGGAATTCGTAAAGAGCTTGGCTTGTATACCAATCTTCGTCCCGTTCAAATTTTCAATGCGCTTTCTTCTGCTTCAACTTTAAAACCAGAAGTTATCGATGGTGTTGATCTTTTGATCGTTCGTGAGCTTACGGGTGGTTTATATTTTGGTAAGCGTGAACGTTTTTACGATGAAGAAGGTGCAGGAGCTTCAGGTTCTCGCGGTCAACGAGCCTATGACACCTTAGAGTATCGCGAATATGAGATCGAGCGTATTGCGCGTCAGGCCTTTGAGGCTGCTCGCAAACGCCGTGGTCGGGTTCACTCTATTGATAAAGCTAATGTTTTGGAAACGAGCCGTATGTGGCGCGAAATTGTTCATCGTATTGGCAAGGAAGAATATCCTGATGTCGAGCTTATTGATATGTTGGTAGATAATACGGCTATGCAGCTTATCGACAGCCCTCGCCAGTTTGATGTTGTGGTAACCGAAAACATGTTTGGCGATATTCTTTCTGATGAAGCTGCTCAGATTACTGGTTCACTTGGCATGCTTGCCTCCGCTTCCTTAGGTGATGGTACTGCTCTGTATGAACCAAGCCATGGTAGTGCTCCTGATATTGCGGGTAAGGGTATTGCAAATCCCTTGGCGCAAATTCTTTCTGTTGAGATGATGCTCCGTTATAGCTTCGACATGGGTGAAGCCGCTGATGATGTTGCTCGTGCAGTTGATTCGCTTTTGAATGATGGTTGGCGTACTGGTGATATCGCTGATGCTTCAACACCCGCAGAGAAAATTCTTGGCACTTCTGCTATGGGCGACAAAGTTATCGAGAATCTGTAAGGAGAATAATGGCAATCCAGAATGCTGAAGGCACTAAAGACCTTCTTCCTGAAGAGGCTGTTTTTTGGAATTATTTCAAACAGACGGCTTTTGATATTTTTGGTCGTTATGGCTATTTGCCTATTGAGACTCCACAGTTCGAGCAGACTGAGCTCTTTGTGCGTGGTATCGGTCAAGCAACTGATGTTGTTTCCAAAGAGATGTTTACTGCAATTTCAGGTGAAAATCTTAAGCGTCTCATTGACGGTGGGTCTATCAAAAACAAGAGTCGTTTGAGCTTACGTCCTGAAGGAACAGCTGGTGTTGTACGCGCTGTGGTTCAACATGATCTAGTTCCGCAGGGAGCTGCTCCCGCTAAGCTTATGTATGCCGGTCCCATGTTTAGAGCTGAACGCCCTCAAAAAGGCAGACAGCGTCAGTTTAACCAGGTTGGTGTGGAGTGCTTGGGTGCTGAAAACCCAAGTGTTGATGCAGAAGCGATCATTATGCTTATGCGTTTTTATGAGGCTATCGGCATTCCGGTAAACGCCACGCAGCTACTTATCAATTCTATGGGTTGTGAGCACTGTAGACCAGCATATCGAGAAGCTGTAAAGCGGTATATGGATGCCCATCATGATGAGCTTTGTGAAGACTGTATTACGCGCTCGGAAATCAATCCCTTGCGTGCGTTCGACTGCAAAAAACCAGGTTGTTCAGAAGTCATGAAGAAAGCTCCCATAATCACTGACCATTTATGTGAGGACTGCAAGAAACACTACGAAACAGTTAAGAACTATCTTGATGGAGCAGGTGTTTCCTATATCGAGGATTCTTCTCTTGTTCGTGGGCTTGACTACTATACGCGTACTGTTTTTGAAGTTCAGGTTGTCGAGGGCTTGGGTTCTCAGAATGCTATTGGCGGCGGTGGACGCTACGATAAACTCACCGAGGAAGTGGGTGGACGAGCAACGCCAGGTCTTGGTTTTGCGTTAGGTTATGAGCGTTGTTTACTTGCGCTTCAAGCGGCTGGTGTTGAATTTCCTTCACTCAAGCGCTGTGATTTGTTCGTTGCTTGTGTTGATGATGATGCTCGCGCTCGGGCATTTTGTCTCGTTCAAGAGTGTCGTGATAAGGGGATTATCGCCGAGATGGACCATCAGCAGCGCAGCTTAAAGAGTCAATTTAAGCTTGCTGACAAGCTTGGTGCTCACAATGTTGCAATTCTTGGTCCTGATGAAATTGCCCAGGGTGTTGTTACTTTGAGGAATATGGGTAATCACGAAGAGCAAACAATTTCTTTTGCTGATTTGGTATCTAAACTAGCGTAAAATAAGGCAGTTGATGCATTGAGTATATGGCGCTGTGCTTAGCGAACAGGCTTGATGTTTTAGGTATACCAATCAATCATATTGGTTATGAATAACGATAAGGGTTAAAAGGAGAACAGAAAACATGACTGACTTTCTTAATGAATACAGCATGCATTCTCACACGTGCGGTCAGCTCCGCAAGCAGGATGTAGGCACCGAGGTTACGTTGACCGGTTGGGTTTGGCACAATCGTGACCATGGTGGTCTTATTTTTATCGACCTGCGCGACCGTGAGGGATACACTCAGTGTGTTGTTGACCCTGATTGTGTAAGTGCTGAAGATTTTGCAGTTTCTGAACATCTTGGTCGTGAATATGTAATTGAGGTTATAGGTAAAGTACGTGAGCGTATGCCTGAGGCCGTTAACCCCAATATGACTACGGGCGAAATTGAAGTGCTCGCTTCTTCGGTTAAAGTTTTGAATTCTTCAGTCACCCCTCCTTTCTCCATTGAAGATGGCATTGAAACCGACGAAACCACGCGTATGAAGTGGCGTTATCTCGACCTTCGTCGTCCTGAAATGTTTGCTAACTTAAAACTGCGTCATGTGGTAGCTCAAGCAATTCGCGCTGCTCTTAATGAACGCGGTTTCCTTGAGGTTGAAACTCCTATTCTTGCAAATTCCACTCCTGAAGGCGCACGTGACTATATCGTTCCGTCTCGTCCTAACCCGGGTCGTTTTTATGCGCTTCCTCAGAGCCCTCAGCAGTTTAAGCAGATGCTGATGGTGGGTGGCATTGAGCGTTATTACCAGATCGCGCGTTGCTTCCGTGACGAAGATCTTCGTGCTGATCGCCAACCTGAATTCACTCAAGTCGATATTGAGATGAGCTTCGTTAAGGGCGAAGACGTCATGGTTATGATGGAAGACGTTATGGCTGAAACCTTGAAGGCTGTGGGCGTTGAGCATGCATTCCCTTTGCAGCGTATGCAGTATTCTGAGGCCATGGATCGTTTTGGCTGTGACCGTCCCGATGTTCGTTTCGGCATGGAATTGGTGGACCTCACCGAAATCGTTAAGAACTCTGGTTTCAAAGTATTTTCAAGTGTTGCTCAATCAGGAGGCATTGTTAAGGCTATTAACGCTAAGGGTGCTGGTGACTGGAGTCGTGGCGAAATTGAAAAGCTTGCCGACATTGCCGCTGAAAATGGTGCAAAAGGCATGGCTTGGATTGCTTTTACCTCTGATGGTAAGGAAAAGAGTCCAATTATTAAATTCTTCACTGATGAAGAATTCGCTGCTCTTAAAGAGGCTATGAATGTTGAGCCTGGTGACCTAGTCCTCTTTGCGGCAGATACCTATGATGTAGCAAATGCAGTTCTTTCTGCGCTTCGTCTGCACATGGCTGATGCTCTTGGCATCGAGCGTAAGGGTCATGCTCTTCTTTGGGTTGTTAATTTCCCAATGTTTCGTTATGACGAGGACGAAAAGAAATATGCTGCGGAGCATCATCCTTTCACTCATGTTCTTGAAGAAGATCTTGACAAAATTGAAACCGCCCCTCTTGAATGCGGTAGTTACTCGTATGACCTGGTTATGGACGGTTTCGAAGTTGGTGGAGGCACTATCCGTATTCATAATGCAGAAGAGCAGAAGCGCATTCTTCGTGTCTGTGGCTTGACCGATGAAGAAATTGAAGAAAAGTTTGGTCATCTTATCCATGCGCTCGAACTCGGCGCTCCTCCTCATGGCGGAATCGCCCTCGGTCTTGATCGTTTGGTTATGCTTCTTGCGGATAAGCAGTCTATTCGTGACGTTATCGCCTTCCCCAAGACGAGCTCCGCTTCTGATCCTATGACGGGTGCTCCCAGCCAGGTTACCACTCGTCAACTTAAAGAGGTTGCCCTGCGCATCCTTTAGTGATTAAACGGGTTTGGGTAATAAGCCACGTTCTCAATCTGTGAGAACGTGGTCTTTTATTCTGATGGGAGCGTGCGTGTGACACGAAAGTATTTTTTCTTTGACTACGACGGAACTCTTGCTATTCCAAGAACAAGAGAAATACCGCAAAGCGCACTCGATACGTTGGATAAGTTGCGAGCCGAGGGTCACTTTGTTGCACTTGCTACCGGAAGACTTCAGGCAAATGCCGTAGATTATATTAAGAGTGTGGGTATTTCAAATATTGTTGCCGATGGTGGTTATTCGGTAACAGTAGAAGGTAAGCTCGTTTACATGAGACCCCTTGATTTGGAGCCCGCCAAAGCCTGTCTCAGAAAGCTTGATGCTCTTGAAATTCCGTGGGCGATAACAACAGCTAATGAGCTTCTTCGGTATAGTCCTTGCAGGGAATTTGATACGTATGCAGGGGATTATTACGTTCCTACTCAGTGGGTTTCCAATCTTAGTGCTGATACGCTCGATGAGATATATAAAATCTATTTTCCCTGCAAAGTGAATGACGAATCTCGTTTGCTGTCAACGGGGGCACTCGATGGGGTGCCTTGGATTCGCTACAATCCTGACACTATTTTTGTTGAGCCGATGGATAAGCAGTTCGGTATTAAGAAGATGATGGATATTCTTAATGCACCTTATGAGGATGTTGTCGTTTTTGGTGACGATAAAAACGACATTTCGATGTTTATCCCTGATTGGACGTGTGTTGCTATGGGGAACGCAAAAGAAGAGGTTAAGCAGCGAGCTACCTACATTACCGAGAGCTGTGATAATGATGGCATCATGAAGGCCTGCCAGCATTTTGGCTGGATTTAGAAATTGCTAGAGTCATTTTCCGAAAAAACGTTTTTATGAAGATGCATTATTTTTCTACTCTGGTTAACTCTCTTCTTTTGTATGCACGAGTAAAAGAGTATAGTCATTCTCGTTGACGCTTCAGTTATGGTTGAATGTGAGTTCTTCTTAATGGCTGGAGTTTGCTTACGTATTGGATGGAGCCTGGAAGGAGAGCGCGGTTGAGCCTTTCAAATGCGATACGACATTTTGCTACGATTACGCACCATAAAATTGTGGTAGCTAATCATTGCTTCCGATCGGGTTTGTACAGGCAAGGTCTTACGCACGATCTTTCAAAATATTCCTTTACCGAATTTAGAATCGGCATGAAATACTACACGGGCATAAAAAGCCCTAATTCTGGCGAGCGTCAAGAGCTTGGGTATTCCACCGCTTGGCTCCACCATAAAGGTCGTAATCGTCATCATTTTGAATACTGGATTGATATTAAGAACAACGGTGATGCAACTCTCGAAGGCAAGAAAATGCCTACACGCTATGTGGTAGAGATGTTTTGTGATCGTGTTGCGGCCAGTAAGGTGTATCAAGGATCTGCTTACACCGATAAAAGCTCTTTGACCTATTACCGCCTTGAACAAAGTGTTGGTCCTTTATTGATGCATGCTGATACTGCTGCTCTTTTAGAGCGTCTTCTCGTAAAGCTTGCTAAAGAGGGCGAGAAGGAAACGTTCCGCTATATCAGAAACGAAATTGTCAAACCTCGCTATATTGAGGGAAAGGGCGGACGTTTTTAGCCAATCTATTCCCGGTCGTTTTATGTGCATTATATTTTTCTGATCGCGAATCAACTAAAACAAACCGTGTGCCAGTTTTTTTATTATCTGATTACTACTTTTCAAAAAATGCTGCTATTGTCAGTTGTTCATGATGCTTTTGCTGTATTAAAGGTGTCGTAAGGAGAGAACATGACCAATGGCAAGCTGAGCGCACCGTTTCCAAAACCAGATGCTTTGACCCCTGCAGAAATTGAGGCGAAAGCTGAAGATTTAGGCGTTTCTAAAACTTCAATGTCGATAAAACAATCTTTTATTCTCTCTCTTATGGCAGGGGCCTTTATTTCGATGGGAGCCATGTTCTTTACGCTCGTGGTAGGAGATCCAGATTTACCCTTCGCGGTTCAGCGTGTTTTCGGCGGTTGTTTGTTCTCTCTTGGGCTGTTGTTGGTTGTTGTTTGTGGTGCCGAACTCTTTACGGGCAATACCATGATTGTCATGTCGGCGGCCAGTAAGAAGATATCATGGGGTTCGGTTTGGAAAAACTGGATCGTTGTTTTTGTTGGTAATTTTATTGGCTCATTAGTGATGGTTGCCTTGGTGTATTTGAGTGGAATGCCTTCAATGGATGGCGGGCAAGTCGGTCAAACTATGGTAAGCGTTGCGAGCGGAAAAATGTCCGCCGATTGGGTTACGCTTTTTGCTAAAGGTATCCTTTGTAATTTTCTTGTATGTTTGGCGGTTTGGATGGCTTATGCCTCTAAGACTGTTGTTGATAAGATGTTTGCCGTTCTTCTCCCTATAGCAGCGTTTGTTGCCTGCGGTTTTGAACACTGTGTTGCTAATATGTTCTTTTTACCCATGGGTATTTTGCTTGTTTCGGTTGGGGTTGACCCAGTGGCGCTTGACCCGACAACGATTTCATGGGCAGGTGCTCTATGGAACTGGAGTGCAACAGTGCCAGGTAACATTGTTGGTGGAGCATTGTTTGTGGGTATGATGTATTGGATAGCCTTCCATAAGAAAGAAAAGTAGTCTGCGGGGTCGCCAGTAAAAGCGATTCGTCAGAAATTGCAACACATTTATTTCTTATACCCAGGCACGAATTCGATAAGTAACACCCAGCTCTTCGCAAAGGCGCTTGCATGCTTCCTCTTCTTCTGAGGTAAGAGTGGTACTGACTGTTGTTAGGGTGACGGACGGAATGTATTTCTTTACCTCTTTAGCGAACACTATAACCGCATCAAAGCTCTCTTTACCAAAATTACTTCGCGTGAGTTCATAATATTTTTCAGCTGCGGGGGCGTTAAGACTGATGGAGACTGCGTCGATAAGACCTTCAAGTTCTGGGATGATATTACGTTTGTTGATAAGCGATCCATGACCATTGGTGTTAATACGAATGGGGGTTGCGCTACGCCGTTTAATCTCCTTTGCGAGTTTAAGTAAAACATCTAAAGCTTCAGTTGGTTCGCCGTATCCACAGAAAACAATTTCTTCATACAAATCTAGATTTATCGCATCAAGGGCTTCTTTTGCTTCTTTAAAAGAAGGGTCATGATCGAGCCATAGCGTGTTTGCGTTTCCAACCTGGTTGCTTGAATTACGAATGCAAAACGTGCATGTGCATGAACATTTATTGGTGAGATTAACGTAGAGTCCGTTATGCACCTCATAAAAAATAGTTTCAGATCTTTTCATCGATCTCTTCTTTCTTAACAGAAAACGTTGTTTAGTGTATCTATTGTAAACCTGTTTTTTCTCAGAAATTACGCAGGAGTAGGGGGACATTATTTAGCTGCTGTTGAGCCATTAGTCGGTATTAAGCTATCAATAGTGTCTATGAATAACTCCCGACCAGGCACTTTGTTACACTTTATATATGTTTAGTCGGTTTCTGATAAAGAAAAGGGAGGTAATCGAATGAGCATTTCGTATAACTTTACAGGGAAAACCGTAGTGGTGACAGGTTCGGCTCGTGGTATTGGGCGTTGCATAGGTGAGCGTTTTTATGAGGCGGGTGCAAACGTAGCCTTTTGCAGCGTTTCTCCTCGCGGGAAAGAGGAGTTGATGCAAGAGATTGCCGGAGACGATAGAAGTCGCATCATGGCAAAATCTGTTGACGTTTCAAAAATTGAAGACATCGATGCATTTTTTACGAGTGTTGTTGAAAAGTTTGGTGCGTTCGATGTTTTGGTGAATAACGCCGGTGTTTTTTCACTCGAAAGCTTAGATGAAGTCACCGAAGAAATATGGGAAAAGCAGATGAACGTAAACCTAAAATCTATGGTGTTTACCTGTCAATGGTTTGCTCGATATCATCGCGAACATAAAACTGAAGGAAATATCGTAAATATTGCGTCAATATCTGGAGCAACCTATAATCCTCAAAACTTGCTTTACAACATTAGCAAGGCGGGTGTTGCAATGCTTACTAAAACTATAGCGCGTGATTTGGGGCCTGACGGAATTCGCGTTAATGCGGTTGGGCCTGGTAGTATTCCAACGGATTTGAATGCAGATCTGTATTCCGATAAGCAGCGTGAGGCTGATCTTTGTGCTAAGCTTCCTTTGAAAAAGCGTGGCACAAAAGACGATATCGCTAATGGTGTTTTGTTCCTTGCCAGCGATGAGTCTTCCTATATCACGGGCCAAATTATCTATATAGAGGGTGGATGGCTTCTTCTTTAGCGTTTCGGAAATATAAACTTTTGTAATGAACTTTGAATTGTTTTATTGTTCGACTAGATAATGAAACATCACATTTCGGGGATGGTTAGGTATGTCTATTTCTCAATTTACGCTTGGTCTTGCTCAGTGTTGTCATCCAGAGGGTGAACGCTATGAAGACGTGCTGGTAATGGCTGAGAAATGGTGCGAGGAGGCTAAAGAGGAAGGTGTAGATATTCTCGTTTTCCCTGAGTCGCTTATGACGCGCTATGAAAAGGATCAGCAAGTGTTTTTATCTGAGGCCCAAACGCTTGACGGTCCCTTCTCTAAAGGAATGGATGTTTTGGCTCAGCGGTATGGCCTTTGGCTTATTTATACCGTTAATGAGAAAAATCTTCATACTAACCATCCCTTTAATACTGCTGTTATTGTTTCAGATAGTGGAATGAAACGAGGTGTATATCGTAAAGTTCATCTTTTCGATACGGATTTCACGAAAGAATCCGATCGCATGAGTTCCGGAGATGCTCTTTTTGAACCTATTGAAACACCGTTTGGAAATATTGGTTTAGGAATTTGTTACGACCTTCGTTTTCCAGAAGTTGCTCGGTTTGCAGCGCTCAAAGGGTGCGATTTGCTTGTGTATCCTGCTGCATGGGTGGATGGTCGACTAAAAGCAGATCAATGGAGAACACTTCTTGCGGCTCGTGCTATAGAAAATGAATTTTTTGTTGCAGGGTTGAGTCGAGTTGACAAAGGTTATTTAGGGCAAAGTGGAATTTTTGGTCCCGATGGGGTGTTGATAGCATCGGGCGGTCAACGCGAAACGCTGATAACCGCCCGAATCGATCTTCGCGAGATTAAGGCTGTTCGATCTGCAATGCCCGTTTTGCTTCATCGAAAACCCACGCTGTATTTAAATGAGTAGACCGTTAGTCTTCAACGAAGACTATGGCTGTGTGAACAGGGCCGTGTACGCCTACAACACGAACGAGCTCAATGTCTGCCGTAGCGGATGGACCACTAATAATAGTGACATTCGAGGGCATGTTTCCGCCAAAGTCTTTTCTTAAAGTGTCGAGGGCATCGCCAATTCGAGCAAAGATTTTGCTTTTGTTGACTATGGCGATGTGTGAAGAAGGAATGGTGCAAATTGAGCGTCCTGATTCTTTTGAGGAAGCCTGAATAACGCTTCCTGTTTCAGCAATCCCCCCGTAAGCAAAAGTAATGCCGATGTCGCTTGATTGGGCAAGCATTATTTCTTCATGGCCTCTCGAGGAGTCCCAGGCAACCGCTTCAAGTCCAGCTTTGTTTAGCGCTTGTTCAAGCGCGCATTCTTTTGCTTCTTTGGTTTCGGCGAACAGAACTTTGCCGCCGCCCATATCAAGGGCAACTTTCGTAACAGTCTCGGCGACGTTGCTTGGGGCTGTTCGGGCGATGTTCACGCCAATCTTTTCTGCTTCTGTGAAAAACTTTTCGACGATTTCATCTTTCGTCATAGCATTAGCAAGAATGAACTGGCACGAGTTTTCAATGTCGATTGGTTTGATGATTTCGGGTGGAGTACTTCTGCCTAATGCGGAAGAAAAGGGCTTAAGGAACTCTTCTAGTTCTACGGTGCTCATTAGTTTTCTCCTCCCTTGGTTTCATTGTGTTTGTTTGTGTCAGTTTCGTAAGGGGTAAGGGAGTGACGTTTAAACCAGTCTCTAAAGCGCTCTTCGGCTAAGAGTTCGAAATCGCGTGATCCAGTCCATCCGCGTAAAACAGGAATCCACGAAGTAGATGAGCCGAGCGCACCATAACCGCCACCCATTATTTTCATACCCTTTGAGCCTGCGCCTGTAGCTAGATCATAGAGTTTACGGTTAGAAAGCACTTTTCCTGCTGTTGCAAATGCTGCTTTTTCGGGAGCGCCTGGTCTACCTTCAGCGACGATATTGAGACGATGGTGGTGAATAAGTTCGTGAAGTGGAATTTTCACGGGACAAGCATCATCACATGCTCCACAAAGAGAGCAGGCAAACGCCATTTTATCGGTATTGTCATAGCCTTCAAGAAGCGGCGTAAGTACAACACCCATAGGTCCTGGATAGATTGATCCGTAGCCGTGGCCTGTAATGTGGCGATAAACCGGACAGTTGTTCATGCAGGCGCCGCATCGGATGCAGCGTAGCATAGGAGCAAATTCACTCTTTAGAATGGTGCTACGACCGTTATTAACCATAATGATATGAACAGAATGGGGGCCATCAGCTTCATCAGCGTTTGCCGTACCAGTGTTGATAGAGAAAGAGCTGGTGATTTTTGATCCAACGGCACTTGGCACCAGCAACGTTAAAAGAGTATCAAGACTTTTCAGGTTTGGTACCAGACGCTCTGCTCCCAAGAATACTATTTGAGTATTAGGTACGGTGGTTGCCATTCTGCCATTACCTTCGTTGGTCACAAGCGTACACGATCCCGTTTCGGCAACACCAAAATTACATCCGGTAACACCTATCTTTGCTTCAAGAAATTCTTTTCTTAAATTTTCGCGGAGGAAGTGGGTAATTTCTTCAGGATCTTCGCTTCCGGTATAGCCCTTCTTGTCTCGGTATAGATCACGAATGTGTTTTCTGTCGAAGTGAAGGGCGGGTACAACAATGTGTGAAGGTTTGTCTCCTGCGGTTTGAAGGATGTTTTCAGCACAGTCAGTTTCGATGGCATGAATGCCGTGCTCTTCCAGAAAATCATTGAGGCCAACTTCTTCAGTGACCATAGATTTTGACTTAACGCAACTTTTAGCGCCAACTTCTTCAAAGATATCAAGCGCCTTCTCTACGGCGTCTTCTGCAGTAGGAGCAAAATAAACCTTTGCGCCTGCGGCTTGAGCATTAGTAGCGAATTCCTTGATGTAATAATCAAGGTTTTGAAGGACGTGGTTACGAATATATGCAGCTTCCAGTCGGAGTTCTTCCCATATGGGGTTTTCTCTCGCTAAACGCTCGGCATTTCCAACAATTGTATCCTGAGCTTTCCTGATTGCTTCGTGCTTGAAATCGTCAGTGAGAGCTTTGCGAACGCGCTCGCGAAGGGGAGCGTCGTCGTAGATAACGGGACTTAAAGCCATTTAATTTGCCCCCTTTCCTGAATCAAGAACCTGTGCAATATGGAGCACCTTGATGGGGTGTGGCAGTATTCCTTCAGCCTCCATACGATCAAAACAGCCTTTGATGTTCATGAGACACGCTTGGTCAGCTCCCACAAGATAGTCAGCTTCCGTATTGAGGGCATTCTGGGCTTTCTCTAAAACCATTTGTTCTGATATTTCTGGCTCTTTAACGCTAAAAGTGCCGCCAAAACCGCAGCAACGATCAGCTGCCTTCATTTCGACGTATTCTAATCCTTTAACATTATTTAAAAGGGCGAGGGGTTGTTCGCGAACTCCAAGCATGCGTGTCATGTGGCAGCTTTTATGAAACGTAGCTTTACCTTCGAGTTTTGCCCCAACATCGGTTACGCCTAGAACATCAACAATAAATTCAGTGAATTCATAGATTCGGTTCGCTAAGGCTTCTACTTTAGGAGCATATTCCTCGTCATATGCCAAAAAACGTTTGTAATCTTCTTTGATGGCATATGCGCATGAACCTGTGAGCGAAACAATCGTGTCGTAAGGTTCATAAGAATCAATAAGGTTTTTCATCATGGGAATTGATTCTTTGGTGAACCCCGAATTAAGAAGAGGTTGACCACAGCAAATTTGTCCGTCAGGCAGAGAGATTTCGCATCCGAGCCTCTCCAAAACACGAACAGCAGATTTGCCAACTTCGGGGTAAAACATGTCTACCATGCAACCCGGAAAGAAAGCTATCTTCATGAATGACATCCTTTCGAATTAGTGAGTGTTCACTAAGAATGAAATGAGCGCTGAGAGCTTCGCGCAGCAAATCAATGTATTGGAGTGTAATAATAGATCATTTCCGTTTGCTGAACAAAAAGAATGAATTTATAAATAAATAGCTCTTATCGAGTGTTTTAGACGGGGATACCAGGGCGTCTTAGCGCGTTTGCTTCATTCAAACGGTGAGGTGATCGGTGAAAAGTTATGAAATCTGTTTTGTGTTCATCGAACGCTTTTTCGCCTTCAGAAAGACCAAAAGGATGATATAAAACCTCAACATCTTTTCCATATCGTAGGGCATGCTGGTGAAGCGAGGATAATGCTTGGTCAGATAAATCTTCCATGTGTCCTGAAAAAAGAATTCCGCTGAAAAAGTTTGTTGGTTGATTTGTTGGTATGGGTCGTTTTGAGCACTGTGCCCAAAGGGCGGCGAGTAGTTCAGTTTTAATAACATTGATAGGCTGTATTTTTTTTCGAAGTTTTGGTTGGTCGCGTAAATACACGTTGCACTCGAGAGGAACTCGTATGTGATCAGGCTTACATGAGATAGTTTGTAAGGCAAGTTCAAGAGCGCGATATACCAGCGGAATTGTATGAAAATGCTGGTGGCTATCAAGTCTTAAGTTGGTTTTGAGTGTGGGAAATTGCTCAAGAAACCGTTCAATTTGGCAGATAAATTCAAGTGCAATTTGCACAAGTAATTCTTCATTATTGGGTAGATAGGAGCGTTTCAAAAGATCAATGAAGCTCAGTTTAAACATACCCCGATCGTCTACCAAAAGAGGAACTTCACTTTTGGGGGCACAGCTTGGGCCTTCAACTATATTGAGATGAACGGTGGCAAGGAGTTTCCCTTCTTCAACGAAGGGTTTTGCGAGCTGTGTACATTCCTTAAAACTGGGTGAATTGGGAAAAATGCTCACAGAAGTTAATCTTCCAGAATTTCCGCAGACTTTACTTAAGCTGAGAATTCGTCCTGCCTGTTTGGGGTTGAGTCCAAAATCATCGGCATGAAAAATAATCGACATGTAAAACCAACTCCCATGGATTGTTTTCGTTCGTTTTATGCATTATCGCACGATCTGAATATCTCTAAGATAATCAGATAAAGGAGAAATATAGATGAATATAACAGCAAACGATAAATCTGTAGATTCAGTTTTAACTAGTCGTGCTTTTCATATTGTTCTTTTAATTGTTGGAACAGTTTTTTTATCGCTTAACGCATTTCATAATAATGTTTGGTTTGATGAGAGCTATTCTGTCGCGATAGCTAACCACGATTTTGGAGACATTTGGCACGTAGGCTCTGGGGATGTTCACCCTGTTTTGTATTATTGGGGATTGCATGTTCTCTATATTATCTTTGGGCAGAACCTTGTAGTGTATCGTCTTGTTACCTTGCTAGGCGTTGCTGCTGTTGCTTGGTTGGGGTTTGTTTGTTTACGCAAAGATTTCAGCGCTAAAATCGGTGTCTTGTTTTCTTTTCTTGTTCTTACTATGCCCTATGTAACAATCATGGCTACCGAGATTCGTATGTATTCCTGGGTATTTTTCACTGTTTCGGTATGCGCTCTTTTTTCCTTTAGGATTGCCCAATCGTTGAGCTTGAGAGTATCGATTCCTTATAGATGGTGGGTTGTCTTTTTTCTTTCGAGTTTAGCGAGTGCTTACTTGCATTATTTTGGGGTATTGACGGCTTTTTTAATCAATGCCATGTTTCTTTGTTTTCTTTTAAGACACAGAGAGGGGAATAAAAGGACCATCCTGATATTCATCGCACAAGCTCTTGTTCAAGTTTTATTGTATCTACCTTGGCTGTCTGTTTTACTTAATCAAGTTGGGGTTGTTTCAGAATCGTACTGGGCAAATATTTCTCCAGAAGCAGTGTTTAATCTTTTAACGTATCTGGTTGCAACTGACAACATGTGCTTTGCATGGCGTGGCGAATATGGGTTAGAAGCGCAAATTACCATGGTCATGTTGTTCTGTGTATTCTTGGTGATTTGCTTTGTTTTTCTTTGTTCGCTTTATAAACAAAAGAAACAGAAGACGAATAGAGAAGACTCTTCTTTTGTAGCCGATCGCACAGACATTAAAGCGGCTTACCTTGCCTTTGGGTTGTATGTCGGTGTCATTGTTTTGTCACTCATTGTCTCTGTTGTGATGGATTCGTTCATTCTGTATTACCGCTATGCGTTTGTGGCTTCCGCTCCATTTTTGTTTGCGTTTTCAGTTTTACTTTCCCGTATTAAACCGCAGTTAGTGACCCGTCTTTTTTGTGCTTTAATGCTTTGCGTTGCTATCGCTAATCAGATTATCTTGTTGCGCGATAACTATTCTTCAGAAAACAATGAGGCTCTTGAGTATTTCGAAGAACAGGCAAAGGATGGTGCCCTTGTTCTTTCTTCTGATATTGGGGTAGAGGGTGTAACTTGCGTTGCTTATCCAGAGATCGAGGAGACTTACCTTGATTGGCAGGAGGGAAATTGGGCGCAATCGTATTTGGCCTACGCCCCTTCACTGAAGAGTGTGAAAACGTGGGATGCGGCGCTTGATGGATATAAGGGAATCTTCATTGTGCTTGGTCAGTCACCAAAAGGAGAGGAACCAAGTGACGTAAATGATCTTGTTCGAAGAAACGATGTTTCTTTGGTTGAATTTGAACGGTTTTATCGTCCTTATGAGAGAACCTATTTTACCGTTGCTCTTCTGGAAAAAGTCTGACCGCTTTGAGTGTTACTGAGATCTTTTCGAATACGTAAGTACTCCCAGACCAAAAGCACCATCAAAATACACATCACAATAAGGTAACCAATAACGGCACCAGGTAAACCTGTAAAGTTCACAAGTAATATAGGAATGAAGACAGAGAAGCCAAAGGCAACCACGTAGAGCATCATGACATCTTTTTGTCGTCTGAGTATCGTAATGGTTTGATATAGAAAGTCAATCGCGGCGGTGATTCCACCAGCAGCAAGCATGATATACATCAAGCCTCTGAATTGTTCAAAATCTAATCCATAGAGTAAGCTCATGATAGAGATGCCAATCCACCCCATCACGATAACGTTTACAACAGTTACTCCTACAATAAGCAGCAGCATGCCAATAACAATAAGGTCAAAGCGCTTGCGCTTACTGGGATCGTGCCAGACTTCTGCCATGCGCACGAGCATCGGCTTATAGATAAGCTGCGCGGTGAGAAGAATGCCTTGGGCAGGGAAGTAAAGCGCATTGAAGTAGAGTTGGTTGTCGTAGGATAGCGTGCCTTCCATCACGAATTTAGGCATGTTGTCGATCAGTGCATAAAGGAACAGTGCAATAAAAAGCGGGAAGCAGTTTTTGAAGAGTGCGATGATGCTTGAGAAATTGCAACGCCTTGACTTTGGTGTTTCCAGAAGTGCCAGTGGGAATGTTAGCACTATAAAGGAGATGATGGCACCAATAGCCATGGCGAAACAGGCGGCAACCATGTTCTTTGTTATGAGGAGCAAAAGTGAAAACGCCACGAGCGCAAGTACGGAGCGAATGGTTTGAGAAATTCCTGCTAAATAGAGCTTGTCAGCTTGCTGGAGTCGTCCTTCGTATACGTCAGCTAAACCATCTATCATTTTATAGAGATACACACCGATAGAGAGGTAAAACATTTCTTCACCGTATCCTCGTACGTTACAGTAAACTACGCCAATAAGCACCATAACGACGCAGGTAATCCAGCGGTGAATTTGGTAATCAGTGAAGGAATGTTTTTCCTCTAAGTCTGAAATTTGATAGGTTCTTACACCGAAGTTGGCAATAATCATTAAAAGTGTTGCGGTAACAAACGCCATCGAAAACATGCCTGCTTGTTCGGCGCCGACAAGCTGAGTCGCGATAACGGTTAAAACAGGAAATACGCAACCCCAAGCACCCACACCAATTGAATTCCAAATATAGTCGCGCGAGGTGCGATGGGCAGCATATTCAGCTTCTTGCCCAGCAAGTCCCCCTTCTGAAACAGCTCCCATCACACGGTTAAACCATCGGTTAGAAATGCGCACTAGGGGGTTAAAAGGATTGGGAATATTCGGTCTTCCTGAACGAGTGTTCCCATGAGTACTTGCGTACGACGCAGCGCTCGGATATTGTTCGGAGGACTGATCTTGCTGCTCGCTTCGACTTTGGTTTGGGCGTCTATGCTCTCGAGGGCGCGACGAGCCGTTTTTTTTATGAGGAGTCGAGGAAGAAGAAACAGAACCAGCGCGATTCTTTAGTTGTTCTATTTTGTCGCGCAAAGTCATACTGCATGCTCCTTGTTCAAACGCTTACAGCACATAAAAGCGAATTGACTCCTAATCCCTATAAAAGCGAATGCAATGAATTGATTCGCTCAGCTTTTCTAGTTACTTAGTCTAGCGCGATTGTCTTATTCATTGTTGTATTGGTTGTCTTTAGATTAAAGCTACATAGGTTTTGCATAGGGAAACCATTATCGTTATTCATTAGAAAAAAACGAAAGCTTGTGTGTTGTTTCTTGACAAAGATAAGACCGTCTATTTAGATGAAAAGACGGTCTTTTTAGTTGTGGTGGCTGTCTATCGCAAAGTTTTACCGACAGAACAGACTAGGTATGGTTGTTTGGCTGCTAGGTAGAGCTTGTATCCACAAGATGCTGTTCGAACGAGAATTAACTCAAGAAGTCATCAAGGATTTCTTGTTCTGCTTCTTCTTCGGTAAGACCAAGAGTCATAAGCTTTGTGATTTGATCTCCAGCGATTTTACCGATTGCCGCCTCATGGATTAATTGAGCATCTTCATGAGCCGCCTCAATTCCAGGAATTGCGGTAATGGAGGCTTTTCCCATAATGATAGCGTCACACTGAACGTGACCATGGCAGAATGCTTCACCCTTAACAAGTGGGTTAAACGTTTGCTTGGATTGATCTTTTGCAACACTTCGCGATACCACTTGCACATTGGAATTATTTCCTAAAAGTTGGATATCCATATTGGAAGTTGCAACCTGATCGCCGTCGGTGAGAAGCTTTTCGTTGATGATAAGTTTTGCATCCTCGCCAATTTCGGCAAAGGTGTCACGAATGGTTGAGGTAACGCCTCCGATTTGGCTCAGCTCCATTTCACAGAATGATCCTTCTTCCTGATAAACCTTGGTAACGGGGTTAAGGATTCTACTACCGTCTCCTTTCCCTTCCCCATAGTGACGTTCAATGTATTTGACGCGTGCATGTTTTCCCACATAGAAGGAATGGATGCCATCGTGTTCAGAAGCATCGTGACTATCGTTGTGGATACCACAGCCTGCGATGATGGTAACGTCAGCGTTGTCGCCAATGTAGAACGTGTTGTATACAATATCTTTCAGACCTGCTTTTGAAACAATTACGGGAATATAAACGCGCTCACCCTTGGTGTTTTCTTTGATTTTAATATCAATGCCAGGGTGATCTGATTTAGTTGATATTTCAATATTTGAAGAGGAATTACGTACAACAAGCTCACCATCTTTGCGGATATTGTAAGCACCATCAGGGATGCCGTGAACGTCCGTTAAGGTTTTAAGCAGGTCTGCATCGATTGGAGAAAGATCTACACTCATGGAATTGTCCTAACAGGTAGTTGGGATTTCAGTTATATGCAATTCAGTTGGCTCAGTAAAGGAACAGTAGGTGTTCTCTTTGCGCGCTAAACCAAGGAGAGGAATGATTTTTTCTGCTGGGCCTTGAGCTTCAATCGTTCCATCTCGCAAACAAATAATCTCATCAGCGAGCTCAATGATGCGTTCTTGGTGAGAAATGATAACAATCGAATGCCCGTCATTGTTTTTATAAAGAGTCTCAAATGTTTGCGTAAGACGATCAAAACTCCAAAGGTCAATACCTGCTTCAGGTTCGTCATAAATGGCAAGCTTGGGGTCTGCCGCGAGAAGGGTAGCAATTTCAATGCGTTTCAATTCGCCGCCAGAAAGGCTCTTATCAACTTCACGCGTAAGATAATTTGCCGAACATAAACCAACCTTGCCCAAATACTCATTACAGGAAAGCATTGGAAGGCGTTTTCCTGCTGCAAGCTCGAGAAGCTTCTTTACTTTCATGCCTTTGAAGCGTGCAGGTTGCTGAAAACCGTATCCAATTCCAAGGTTTGCGCGGTCGGTAATGGAGGCATGAGTAATATCTTGTCCATTGAAAAGAATCTGTCCACTTGTTGGAGTTTCGATTCCCATAATTATTTTTGCTAGGGTGGACTTACCGCCACCGTTAGGTCCTGTTACTACAACAAAGCGGTTTTCTTCTACCGTAAGTGATATGTCGTCTATGATTCTTTTTGTTTTAGAGGAGCCCTCTTCAACGGGAACCTCAAAAACAATGTTTTTTAACTCAAGCATCGGTAGGTTTCTCTCCTTTGTAACTTGAAGAATATTGATGATCAAGATGAGATGTTGGATTGATCGATCGGTTATCTAGTGGGCATTTACACCAAGTTTTTTGGCATAGGCTCAACTGCTCATTATATGCGCTCTTTCTTGCCTAGGGGTTGATAGATTATGTGAGAACCTTTTCTTTAGTACAATACTCGTATTAACCCGCATTTTGCTTGATATACTCCTAAAAGGTATAACAGGTGCTTTCGTATAGTTTAAGGAGAAATAGATGTGTTTTCGTGAGCTTTTCATTCAGTGGTGCGATCGTGTGTCGGATCCCGTTTTAAAAGCTGAATTAGACGAAATGAGTCAATCGGGCGATGAAGCGTGTATTGAGGATGCTTTTTATCAGACGCTCGAGTTTGGTACGGCTGGTCTTCGTGGAGTTTTAGGTGCTGGCACCAATCGAATGAACATCTATACTGTTGGTCAGGCAACACAGGGTATCGCTAACTACATAATGCAGTTGCCTTCTTCTGATAATACTGTTGCTATCTGCTACGATTCTCGTATTAATTCTGAGCTTTTTGCTCATACTACTGCTGCTGTTTTAGCAGCAAATGGTATTCGTTCGTTTGTGTATCCACGTCTCGAGCCAACACCTGCACTTTCGTTTGCTACCCGTTATCTTAAATGTGCTATTGGAATTAACGTTACTGCAAGTCATAATCCGAGCAAGTACAATGGCTATAAGGTGTACGGACCTGATGGATGCCAGATTACCGCTGAAATTGCCGATGCTATTACTAACGCCATTGTTTCAGTTGATATTTTTGACGATGTCAAAACAATGGATTTTGATGAAGCGCTTAACCAGGGACTCGTTTCTTTTATTGATGAAAAAGTTCTCGACGCCTTTTTAGATGCCGTTTATGAACAGAGCGTCTACGACAAAGACCCTGGAAATCTTAAACTCGTTTATACACCGCTTAACGGTACGGGCCTTGAATGTGTCACGAAGATTTTGAATCGCATTGGAGTTTCTGATATTCATGTTGTTGAAGAGCAGGCTCAGCCAGATGGCAATTTTCCCACCTGTCCTTATCCGAATCCAGAAAATCGTGATGCGTTAGAAAAAGGTATTGATCTTTGCGAAAAAGTTCATCCTGATTTACTCCTTGCTACTGACCCTGACGCTGACCGTGTGGGCATTGCGGTTAAAGATGGTAATGACTACCAGTTGCTTTCAGGAAACGAAGTGGGCGTCTTGTTGCTTGACTTTATTTGCCGAATGAGACGCAAGGCAAACACCATGCCTTGCGATCCTGTGGCCGTTACTACCATTGTTTCCACTTCACTAGTCGACGATGTTGCGCGTGCTTACGATGTTGAGGTTCGACGTGTTCTAACAGGCTTTAAATATATTGGCGGGGTTATTGCTGAGCTTGAAGACACAGGCCATCCTGAGCGATTTATTTTTGGCTTTGAAGAAAGCTATGGATATCTTGCAGGAACTCATGCACGTGATAAAGATGCCGTTGTTGCAAGTATGCTTATTTGTGAAATGGCGGAGTATTACCGCACTAAGGGCAAGAATCTCTATCGGGCCATGCAGGATATCTATAAAACCTATGGGTATCATCACAACCGCACGCTTTCCTTTACTTTTGAGGGAAGCGCGGGGGCTCAAAAGATGAGCGATCTTATGAGCGCTTTTCGCACGACTGCTCTTTCGACTGTCGGTGACTTTGTTGTTGAATCGATCGTTGACTACAAAGAAGGGGTCGGAACACTTCCTCCTGCCAATGTTATTGAATTTGTCCTGGAAGGCGGAAGCAAGGCTATCGTGCGTCCGAGTGGTACGGAACCTAAAATCAAGGTGTATGTCTTTGCTGTTGGAAAATCCGCAGAAGAAGCAGAAGAAATCGCTGATGTCATCAGCAGCGATATGTCTGGGCGTATGGCGTAATGACGAGCGATAAGAAAACATACTCATTAATATCTGTTTCTCCTGCTGCTGATGTCGAAGAGCAAAAAAGCAAAGAATTGAAAAAAAAGTCCGACGCTATTTCTGTTGATTCCGGAATTAACTATTCCTCTATCAGCGTTCAGTATGCAGAGCCTGTCTCGAGGGAGGCTGTCTCAGTGTCTAGGGAAGCGGAAAACAAGACAGTGAGTACATCTGTTGCGCTCGAGGAGCTACCCAGTGCTGCAAAAATAGCAGAGGAAAACAGTTCAAAGACATCTGAGTCACACGGCAAAAAAACGAGTACTGATAGACTGGACGAATCGGTTGACGACCTTATAAAAAGAGAGATAGAAGATCAGCTTGGAGAAGGATTCAATGTTCCTTTTGGTCGAATGAGAATTATCATCATTGCTGCCTTGCTTTTGCTTATTATTGGTTTTGGGGTCTATTTCGCTTTTGTAATGTAGAGGGTTTAAGGATCTTGTTTTAAGGTTTCTTATAAAGAGGTAAGCAACGGAGTTCTTAATGGAAGAAAAAGAGCATCGCGGTCGAATTTCTTTTACGGAATACTCCGATCGTATACGTGCTTCAAAGCGAATACGTGTTGCTTTTGTTGGCGCAGTTATTGTCCTTGTCGCAATGATGGTTGCCGCTATTATTCTTATTGCTTCGCTTGTTGATGCTATTCAAAATCCTACGGTAAAAACTTCTGCGCAAGATGACGCTGCGCTTTTGCTTGAAGAAACAAAAGATACGCAGACAGCTCGTGCTTCATCGGAGGCGGTAAACCTTGTTTCTCTCATTGGCTTATCGCAGCAAGAAGCAATTGAGGAAATTGGTCGTGGAGCTGTGGTGGTAGCGGAAGAGCATATTGACGATTCGGGCTTAAAAAAAGAACTTTCTCTTTCTCTCACTGATGAAAAGGGGACTGAACTTTCTGGTACTCCTTCAGCTTCAATAAAACTTGATTCTTCTGACAAGGTAGGAGCAGCAACATATAGCACTCCTCTTGATGCGTTAGGCTTTGAGTCTATTTCGTTTATCGATGCTGTTTATAAGTACAAGGTGGTGGACAAGGTTTTATCTTCGGTTGGACTCACTAATTACGATTCTTCATCGCTTGTTTTACCTGATCGTAAAGAATATTCAACCTATGAATCTGATCAAAAAACTCTAAAAGCGGAAACCTATACCTTTTCAGGTACATCAAGTCAAAGTGAAGGAATATTTTCTTGGACAGCAACCCTGCACTACGATTACGCTCAAGCAAACAAAACAAGCAATTTAGCAAATACTGTTCGTAAAATCACAGTCTCTATACGAAAGGTGTAAGAGGGTAATTGTGGTGAATTGATGAACTGCAAAATACCTGCGTTTTCTCGTAACAGTTCTTGCTATTTGTGGTATTATTTTCAGGCTGTTAATCAAGAGAGGCTTATGCCTCCACCTGGTTTGGCGCTTTTGTTGCTGATGGGTCACGTGAATATGTTTATTCCTTTGTGGATATTATTGTGGCCTGCAACGTGTGTGCAGGTTTTTTATTTTCAGCGTAAATATGGTTCGTGCTTGGTAGCACCAAAAAAGTATGAAAAGGAGGTGGGCACCATAGCAGCTCAAGAACCAAGACTCAATGAAGAGATCAGAATCAAAGAATGTCGTTTGATTAGTTATGACGGATCTCAAATGGGAATTTACCCTATTGAGCAAGCCCAGCGCATCGCCGATGACGAAGGCTACGATTTGGTTGAGATTGCGCCGCAGGCACAGCCCCCTGTATGCCGCATTATGGACTACGGAAAGTTCAAGTATGATCAGGCTATTAGGGCTAAGCAGGCACGTAAGAACCAGAGTAAAATCGAAACTAAAGAGATGAAGTTTCGTCCCAAGATTGATGTGGGCGATTACACCACCAAAAAGAAGCACGTTCTTCGCTTCTTAGAGGCTGGCTCTAAGGTTAAGATCACCATTATGTTTAGAGGTCGTGAGATGTCACACCCAGAACTCGGTTTAAGCATTTTGGAGCGTCTTGCTGATGATCTTAAAGATGTTGCGGTCATTGAAAACCAGCCAAAGATGGAAGGCCGCAATATGCATATGCTTATTGCTCCGTTACCTACAACGGTCAAAAAGAAGAAGGATGAACAGGGAAAGGAAGACTAATGCCTAAAATGAAAACTCATTCTGGTACCGCTAAGCGTTTTCGTGTAACCGGTTCCGGCAAAATTATGCGTTCTAAGGCTTACAAGAGTCACATCATGACCAAGAAAAGCCAGAAGCGTAAACGTAATTTCCGTCACGACACCCAGGTTGCACCTGCTGATAACAAAGTTATCGCACGTAATCTTGGTCTTCGATAGTAGTAGGAGGAAACAAGTATGCCTCGTGTAAAGCGTGCCGTATCCGCTCATAAAAAGCGTCGTACCGTTTTAAATCGCGCCAAAGGTTACTATGGTGCAAAGTCTCGTTCTTATCGTGCAGCAAAAGAACAGGTTCAGCATTCTCTTCAGTATGCTTATCGTGACCGCCGCAATAAGAAGCGCGAAATCCGTCGTCTTTGGATTACCCGCATCAATGCTGCTGCTCGTCTCAACGGTCTTTCTTATTCCGTTTTTATGAATGGTCTTAAGAAGGCTGGAGTAGAACTCGACCGCAAGGTTTTGTCTGATATGGCAATTAGCGATCCTCAAGCATTTGCTTCTTTGGTTGAAGTTGCTAAAAAGGCTCTTTAATTACTCTGTTTAGCGTATATGCTTTAAAGACCTCTGGTATTTATTGCCAGGGGTCTTTTTCAAACATTTGGGGTTTTTCTTTGTAATCAGAATATGGATCGTATCCGTCATCGTCTTCGTTAATCGCCCTGACGGGCTGTGTCTTGGTTTTTAATGGATTGTTATTTCGCTGCTTAGCTAAGCTATTTGATTTTGTTGTTGACGGAGTTGTGGAATTTAGTGGCGTAATTTTTGGAACAACGGTGTAGTGTTTTGTCGTATTGTTTTTGGCTGCATCGGTATTCATAAACAATCCTTATTCGTAACGGAAGAGTATCTAAAAAGCTTATATCAGAATAAACCCAACATGTGTCGTGTTACCATACACAACGTTGTATGAGAGAAAGGAATTTCATGAAGGTCGAACAGATCAATGAAATTGATGGTGAGGTTGAACTTCGCATTACTGCTAGCGTACCAGAGGTTGAAAAAGCATTTGAAGATGGTTTGCAGCTTTTTATTACCCAATACGAAATCGAAGGCTCTGAAGATGAAGCTTCCGTCCAGCGTATTTATAAAGCGTTAGGCAACGAAGAGGGTAGAGACGCAATTACCTCTGCGGTAATTAGCTTTTTACTTCCCTTTGCTTTGGAGCGTGAAGAAATCATTCCTATGACTTCTTCAAACGTTAATGCTGAATCTGACCCAAAGCAGGGCGAAGAGTTTACGTTTAGTGTCACCGTGCTTCCTAAACCTGAATTTGAGTTGACTGATTATTCCCCTGTTGAGGTTAGTGTTCCTGCACGTACTGATGTGACTGAGAGTGATATCGATATGCAAATTCATATGCTTGCACACGAATTTGCTACCGTTAAGGTTGATCCTGAAACGGGCGAAGAGGAAATTATCGAGCCTGAAGTTACTGATGAATGGATTAAAAATACACTTCAAGGAACGGGTGTTGAGAGTGTAGAGCAGTTACGCTCTCAGTTCCGTGAAACTTCAGAGCGCGTTAAGAATGAGCAGTTCGAGAATTCAAAAATGTCTGCCATTATGGCTGAGTACGCAAAGCGTTTTACGGGTGAAATTTCTGAAAAAATGACTGCTGCCATGACTGATGACATGTATGAGGCCTTTAAGACCGAAATCGCAAACGAGGGAATGACCTTGATGGATTTCATGCTTCAACAGAAAACCGATGAAAAACAAATTCGCGCTTCTTTGGCAACTCAGGCAGAGAACCAGCTTATTCAGGGCTTTGTTTTAGACGCCATTTTCCGTCATCACAAGCTTAAACTTGAGCTTGCTGATTTAATGAGCGCATTGGGCAGCCTTGCTCCTGGTGACGAAGAAGATGCTTTTGAGACAATGCAAAAGACGGGTCGTGTCTTCTTGCTTAAGGAAGGCGCATCTCGCATGAAGGCTGCAAACTGGCTCATGGAAAATTCAAAGATTAATATCATCGAATAACTTCAAGAGCAATTGATTTAACAGAGCGTAGTAGTAATTTTCTTGTGATTATATAGGGCTTCATTGAGAGTGGGTTTACAACAACTCTTTTGCTTTGAAGTGTAAGAATGCCACCTCATTTTGAGGTGGCATTTTGTGTCAAAGATATATTTACTTCGTTTCGTTCATTAGTATCCTTAGGGCTTTTTCTTCAAGTTCAATATCAATTTTTGTAGCGGAAAATGCCTCTCCGTCAATTTGTGTTGGGGGAGCAATACGAAACTCCAAAGAGACTTTCTTTGCGCGTTTAAAGCGAACGTGCGGATGGTTGATATGTCCTCCATTCTTTGCCTTAAGGAATGTGGTGGTAGCTTGAAGCGTTGTTAGGGGAGGCAGCGCATAGCAAATATCCAGGTATCCATCATCCAATTCCGCTTTGGGGCATATTTTAAATCCTCCACCATAGGTCTTGCCGTTTTGAATAGCCATTAAATAGAAGGAGAGTTCTTCGGCTTTTTCATCATCGAAAGAAACGGTTGCGGTATGGACATCAAGGTGGTTTTTGAGCTGATTAAAACCAGCTTGAAGATAAAGTGAAGTGCCTGTTCTTCTTGTTTTCTTCCTTAATTCCATAGTTTGTAGCGCGATAGCTGCATCAAGTCCAAAAGAGATGGTTTCGTCACAATATGTGTCATTCACTTTTACGATATCAATTGATGTTGGCTGGGCGATAAGAAGTTCCTGAAGCGATTCTTTAGGTTTTCTGCTCATGTTGATGCTTCGGGCAAAATCGTCACCGTTTCCGCAAGGAATGATACCTAAGATAGGGCGATCTTCTTTTGGGAGGAGCATAAGCCCATTAACAACTTCATGCACAATGCCGTCGCCACCAAGGACAATTACAGTTTGAAAATTTGCCCCTTTTTGTCTTGCAAGAGCGGTTCCTTCTTTTGCGTATACGGTATGACAAACTTCAAAAGTTGGACTACTTGGTTCTTTATCGAGAGCCTGTTTTATTTCGTTGACTGCTTTCGCTGCGACAGCAGTCGCCTTATTATTACGTGCAGTTGGGTTGATGATAAGGAGCGTGTTTCCAAACATTGAGTATCCTTTGTCAGATTGCTCATTTTCTCCTGTCTCATTGTACGGTAAAGCCTGTCTTGGTTATACAATTAAAGGGAAAGAGGAAAGAAGAAGCATGAATCCGAGTCCTGTATCAATTTATGACCCCGTAACGTACAAAAACGATTTTCTGTTCAAAGAAGAACTTCAGCATATTTTCCATAGCAGTTTTTCCATTAAAAATTTTCCTTTTGCGCAAAGGCTTGATTTATTTGCTGTTGTTGAGCCTGGAGAAAAGGCTTTATTTTTTGATGTAGGAAAAGAAGAACTCTGTGGTACCGAGGCTCTTGATCGGTTGGTCGAAACGTACCATATCCCTTGGTCGTCAGTCGAAATTGTCCTTTCACATTTCCATGATGATCATGATGGTTGCGTGCAACATTGCATAAACAAAGGGGTAACTCACGTATATCACGGTCCGCGTCTGTGTTTTTCGCAAGAGAGAAAGCAGGTTTTCTTACAGCGCACGGGCATCTTAAAAAAAGGTGACAAAGAGTTGGAACCTTTTGTTGATTTCTTTTTACAAAGGAATCGTTTTTCTCCTGAGGTAGAGGCTGTTTTGCGGGAAGTGCCTGAAGGCAAGGTCTTCTCTATTGCAGGATATGCTTTTAAAGTTGTTTACACTCCTGGTCATACGCCTGAGCATATTTCCCTCTATGAGCCCGATAAGAATATTCTTTTTGCTGGTGATTTTGTTTTAGATGCCGCTCCTGGCGTTATGCAGTTTATTCCTGATTCTCATATGCTTGAGAAGTATCTGCATGAGCTTGGAAAGGCTCGCGAGGCTAATTTGTCAGCGTTGTACATGAGCCATCACGAGGTTCTTTTTAATATGGAGGAAGCCAATGTTCTTATTTCTAAACAGATAGATTCCTATGACCATCCTTTGCGTAAGGTTTTGGCGCAGTTTATCCCAGGTGAATGGCTTGATGCCTACGATGTTGCATTGCGCTATTGTTCTGATCGAGCTGGGGACTTTAAAAAACGAGATTGTAGTTTTCGCATTCGAAAAATTGCAAATATGTATGCCTATTTGGATTTTTTAGTAAGCAGAGGGCTTCTTGAAAAGAGGTTATCTTCTGACGGGAGAGACGTCTTTTTATCTATAAGAGTTTAGTAATTTATCTATTACAAAAAGAAATACCAAACACCGAAATCTTAGTTTTTCAAATTCGTTGTTACAGAAAACGCTTCATATAATGGTCTTATCATCATGGATGGGTTAAACGCAAATGTGCCATTCAAGATGCGGTAACAAAATACTTCGGATGATGAAGTCGGGAGAGATCGTGTGGTTATGCGCGCGGCGCCGAAGGGGAGGCAGAAACTCTCAGGCAGAAGGACCGATTTCGGACGAAACTCTGGAAACGCACGTTGGTGCGCCGAAGAAGCAATCTGCGTGAGCAGAGAATCTTTCAGGTCAATGACAGAGGCGCAAGCGCTAGTTCGCTTGCGCTTTTTTCTTTGAATGGAGGTTTGTATGGAGAAAAAAACACCTCTCTATGACGTACATGTTGAAGAAGGAGGCAAGATTGTTCCCTTTGCGGGATACTTGCTTCCCGTTCAATATGGAACAGGGGTTATTGCAGAACATAAGGCGGTTCGTACGGCAGCGGGTCTGTTTGATGTATCGCATATGGGTGAGGTGAAGGTTACGGGCTCAGGAGCTCTTGCAAGCCTTAATCACCTGATGACCAACGATTTTACAAACATGCGTGTTGGTCGAGTTCGTTACAGTGTGATGTGCCGCGAAAACGGTGGCTCCATTGACGATTTGATTGTCTATAAGTTTGGCGAAGAGTCATACTTGGTGGTTGTTAATGCGGCAAATCGCGAAAAGGACTTCTCCCATATCAAAGAAAACCTTCTTGCGGATACCGAGGTAGAAGATATTTCTGATTCTATTGCGCAATTGGCGCTTCAGGGCCCTAAAGCGCCTGACATCCTTGCTAAGCTCGTCGATGCATCCACACTCCCAACCGGCTATTACACCGCAGTTCCTCATGTTGATGTTGATGGCACCGACTGTATGGTTTCTTGCACGGGCTATACCGGAGAAGGGGGATATGAGCTCTATACCGCCGCTGAAAATGGGTCCGCTTTATGGGAAAAATTGCGTGCAGCTGGCGAAGAGTTCGGACTTATTCCCTGCGGTTTAGGGTCTCGAGACACATTGCGTTTAGAAGCAGCAATGCCGCTTTATGGGCATGAGCTTACCGATGATATTTCTCCTGTTCAGGCAGGACTTAACTTTGCTATTAAACTCGATCATGACTTCATTGGTCGTGATGCTCTTGTTGCCGAGGGTACTCCTCGTCAGGTTCGTGTTGGTCTTGAAGTTACGGGTCGTGGAATTATTCGTGAGCATCAAGACATATATCTCGGTGATGAAAAGATTGGTGTTACAACTTCGGGTACTATGTGTCCTTTTGTTGGCAAGGCTTTGGCTATGGCATATATCGATCGATCCCATGCTGAAGAAGGCACGGAGCTTGAAGTTGATGTTCGTGGACGTCGTGTTGCCGCAAAGATTGTTCCGCTTCCATTTTATTCTCGTAATAAGTAACCCTTTTGACTTACTCAAGGAAGTGTTTTGTGTTTTACGGATAACCCGTGTTAAAGAGCAAGTTTAATCTCAAGAACATCTGAATGCATCCTTATGTAATTGAGCTTTGTTTATTCAGGTTAGAAACCAACTAGTAACCAGACGGTATTGCCGTCCAATAAAAAAGGAGAAGTATCAATGGCAGAAATCAAAACCCCTGAAAATCTTTCATATGCAAAATCTCACGAATGGGTAAAGGTTGAGGGCAATGTGGCTCTCATTGGTTTGACAGATTTCGCTCAGGACGCACTTGGCGATATTGTATTCGTCAACCTTCCCGAAGAAGGAGATGAATTTGAGGCTGGCGAAACGTTCGCTGACGTTGAATCTGTAAAAGCGGTATCGGATGTATATTGTCCAATCTCAGGTACGGTTGTCGAAGTTAACGAAGAACTACTCGATGATCCTGCCTTGTTAAATCAGGATCCTTACGGAGCATGGCTTGTGAAGCTCGAAGGAGTTTCTGGTGTAGAAGACCTTCTTGACGCTGAAGCCTATAAGGCCGCTTGCGCTGAAGAGGAGTAAATATGGGCAGCTTTGTTCCTGCAACTCAAGACGAGTTGCAGTCTATGCTTACGGAGATGGGGTATACGAGCATCCGTGAGCTGTATGCGAATGTACCCGAAGAAGTCTATCTTGAACAGGTTGATATTGATTCAGGGAAAAGCGAACTCGAAGTAACTAACGAAATGAATCGTTTGGCAGAGGCCAACGTGCGTTTCAAGAGTTGCTTTCGCGGTGCGGGTGCCTACCGTCACTTTATTCCTGCAACCGTAACTGCAATAACGGCGAAGGAAGAATTTGTCACTTCTTATACTCCCTATCAGGCTGAAATTAGCCAAGGCGTGCTGCAGTCGATATTTGAATATCAAACGCAAATCTGCGAACTAACGGGCATGGATGTGTCGAATGCCTCGGTTTACGACGGTGCTACGGCGGCAGCAGAAGCGGTATTTATGTGCGAAGAACGCAAGCGCTCAGGCGTGGTAGTTTCTGCAGGTGTAGACCCTCAAACGATTGAGGTGGTGCGTACGTACTGTGCTTCTCGCGATGTGGAGGTAACTATTGTTCCCTTAGAGGACGGTAAAACAAATCCTGCTTCTATTGCGTGTGCTGCAAAGAATGCAGCGAGTGTCTTGTTCCAAAGTCCAAATTATTACGGTGTTATTGAGGACGCTGAAGCGCTTGTTGCTTCTGCTCATGAGGTAAAAGCGAAGGTAATCATGTCTGCAAACCCTATTTCTTTGGGGTTATTGAAAACTCCCGGAGAAGTTGGCGCAGATATTGCGGTGGGCGAGGGGCAGCCTCTAGGGCTTCCGCTTTCCTATGGTGGTCCTTACCTTGGATTTATGGCGGCAACTCAAAAGCTGATGCGAAAACTTCCTGGACGAATTGTTGGACAGACGACAGATTCAGAAGGTGATCGCTGTTTTGTTTTGACGTTGCAAGCGCGCGAACAGCATATTCGTCGCGAAAAGGCATCTTCAAACATCTGCTCAAATGAAGCGCTTTGTGCCATGACGGCTTCTGTATATCTTGCCGTTATGGGACCTTCAGGTTTCGCTCAGGTAGCAAAGAATTCTGCCGCTCATGCCCACTATTTATCTCAACGTCTTGAGGGATGCGGATTTAAACGAGTACATGAAGGTGAGTTTTTCCATGAGTTCGTTACCAGCTGTCCCTGTGATGCCTCTGTTCTTGAAAAGGAATTAGCAGAGCGTGGAATTCTCTCTGGTTTACCTGTTGAAGACGGCATCTTGTGGTGTTGTACCGAACTCAACTCAAAGCAGCAAATAGACGAACTTATTGAAGCTATTCAGGAGGTGTTGGGCTAATGAAACTCTTGTTTGAAAGAAGCTATACTGGTCGTTCTCAGTCTATTTTGCCTGATTGTGATGTTCCTGAAGTTGTTTTTGACGAAAAGCTTCTTCGAAGTGAATCTCCTCGACTTCCTAAGCTAGCAGAGATTGAGGTAAGCCGTCATTATACAGAACTTGCTAAGCAAGCGCATGGGGTGAATGATGGGTTTTATCCGCTTGGGTCTTGCACCATGAAATACAACCCGTACATGAATGAGGCTTTTGCTGCATTGCCTGGCTTTACCGATATTCATCCTCTTCAGCCGATGGAAACAGCTCAGGGATCTCTTGAGGTTTTGTATCGTGCCGATGAACTTTTGAGTGAGATATGCGGAATGGATGCTATGTCGCTTCAACCTGCAGCAGGCGCTCATGGTGAATATACAGGGTTGTTGCTTATTCGTGCTTATCATTTGCACCGGGGAGACACTGAGCGTACGCAAATCATTGTGCCCGATTCAGCACATGGCACTAATCCTGCATCCGCTGTTATGGCAGGGTTTGAAGTGATGAATGTTGCTTCAAATGCCCAAGGTGGTATTGATCTTGATGCGCTTCGTGAGGCGGTTGGTCCGCAAACAGCTGGGTTGATGCTTACTAACCCCAATACCGTAGGCGTTTTTGATCCAAATATTATTGAGATTTGCAAAATCGTTCATGAGGCGGGTGGTCTTTGCTATTACGACGGAGCAAATCTCAATGCTGTCATGGGCCATGTAAGACCAGGCGACATGGGATTTGATTGCGTTCATGTAAATTTACACAAAACCTTTTCCACTCCCCATGGCGGTGGTGGACCAGGATCAGGTCCTGTGGGTTGCAAGGAAAACCTGGCTGCGTATTTACCAGGTCCTCGCATTCGTAAGAACGAGCATGGTTTATATGGTTTGTTCTACCCAGAGCAAAGCGTTGGCCGCATGCGTAGCTTCTATGGTAATTTTTCGGTGATAGTGCGTGCGCTCGCTTATATTTTGATGTTGGGAACTGAAGGTCTTTCACGTGCGAGCGAAACAGCAGTACTTAACGCAAATTATCTTATGCATAAGCTATCCGATGTGTTTGATATGGCATATCCCGCACCCTGTATGCATGAGTTTGTTATGACGCTTGAAGGCATGCATCATGATTTAGGAGTAAGCGCACTTGATGTAGCAAAACGGTTGCTTGATTTCGGCATTCATCCACCCACAATGTATTTCCCTCTCATAGTTCATGAGGCACTTATGGTTGAGCCAACTGAAACAGAAAGCAGAGAAACATTAGATGAGGCGGCGCGCGTGTTTGTCGCAATTGCCAAGGAGGCTCAGACCGATCCAGAGTCGCTTCATGAAGCGCCTCGAGCTTGCGCTATTAAGCGACCCGACGAGGTTACTGCTGCTCGTCATCCTGTTTTACGTTATTTCTTCGAGGCTGAGGAGGAGTAGATATATGCGTTTGAGTTTATATAAAACTCAATGCGTTGATCCCTATCGCAACCTTGCGTGCGAGCGGTATTTGCTTGAAAGTGTTAAAGATGATCAAATTATTCTGTATCTTTGGCAAAACCAGAACACGGTGGTTATCGGCAGAAATCAGAGCGCTCTTGCGGAGTGCCGTGTGCAAAAGCTTAAAGAAGACGGCGGACAACTGGTCCGCCGTCTTTCGGGCGGTGGTGCAGTGTTTCATGATTTAGGAAACTTGAATTTCACTTTTTTGGTCCCCTCTGCTCTTTTTAGTGAGGAAAAACAAACGCGCGTCATTCTAGAGGCTGTTCGTTTGTTGGGGGTTCATGCACAACGCACAGGACGAAACGATTTATTGGTTGAGGGAGCTAAGTTTTCCGGTCACGCGTATTACCATACTAAAGGGCATAGCTATCATCATGGAACGCTTCTGGTTAACACGGATTCGGGGAAAATGGCAAAATACCTCAACCCCTCTCCCTTGAAGCTTTCTTCTAAGGGCGTTTCTTCTGTCACTTCTCGTGTTTGTAATTTGAAAGATTTTATACCAGATCTTTCCATTCACTCTGTCGAAGACGCATTAGAGCAAGCCTTTTCTCAGGTGTATGACGGCAGGATTGAACAGGTATCGCTTAATGATGCGGCACATGAAATGATTGAGGTGTATCGCGCGCAATTTGCTTCTGAAGATTGGGTTTTAAAGGGTGAGCGTCTTCTCGAAAAAAGCGTTGAAGCTCGTTTTGATTGGGGATGTGTTCGTGTTGACTGGGATGAGTATCAGCAGGTTTTTAAAGAGGTTTCGCTATTTTCTGACGGATTAGACGCAGACTTTCTTGATGCTATCCCCGCTGCATTAAGGGGATGTTCCGTAGACGAAAACAGTATTCATAAAGCACTTGAAACACTGGCAGAAAACACACCAGGTTCTACTTCTGAAGAAAAGCAACTGTGCATTTCAGATTTAGCACAGGTAATTTGTTCAGGGAGGTCGTAATGGATTCCTTTGATATTGCAGTAATTGGTGGCGGACCTGGTGGCTATACGGCTGCTGAAAAGGCTGCTCGCTTAGGAAAACGCGTCGTTTTATTTGAGGAGCGAGAATTAGGTGGAACGTGTTTGAATCGTGGTTGTATTCCCACTAAAGCACTTCTTCGCTCTGCTGAGGCGTATCATAAGGCACGAAATTCTTCTGATCTAGGCGTGTCAGTGCGTGGGGTCGAACTCGATACTCGCGTTATGCATGAACGAAAAAGCCAGGTTGTTGAAACGCTGCGAGATGGCGTCGCCTCTTTGATGTTAAGGAATGGCGTGACCGTTGTACCTGAACGTGCGATAATTGTAGCTCCTCATTTGATTAAAACATCCGAGCAAGAGTTTGAAGCTGAAAATATTATTGTGGCCACGGGTTCTGCGCCAGCTATTCCTCCCATTGAGGGAATTCGTTTATCTGGAGTTTATACGAGTGATGATTTACTTTCTAATGATGCGCCCTCTTTTTCGAGCATCGTGATTGTTGGTGGGGGGGTCATTGGTCTGGAATTCGCCAGCATGTACAGTGCTTTTGGCATTGATGTTTCCATCGTGGAGGCAGCGGATCGCATTCTCCCAACGTTTGATAAAGAGGTTTCTCAACGCATGGGCACCGCACTTAAAAAGCGTGGTGTAGAAATAAATGTTCGCTGTATGGTAACTTCGTTTGCTGGTGAGCCAGGCGCGATGCAGGTGGCCTTTGAGGATAAAAAAGGAAACCCACAATGCCTTAAGGCTGATGGAGTTTTGGTGGCGGTTGGTCGCACACCAAGCACTCGGGGACTCTTTGAAGAAGGTGCAGAACCCCACTTAGAACGTGGTGCCCTCGTTGTTGATGGATTGGGTCAGACGAGTATTCCTAATATCTATGCAATAGGCGACGTGCGTTATCACGGCATCCAGCTGGCTCACGTGGCGGCTGCTCAGGCAGAAAACGTGGTTTCAGTTATCTTGGGCATGAAACCTGAGATCGATGAACATTTGGTTCCAGGGTGTGTTTATACTTTTCCTGAAATTGCCCAAGTTGGTATGACGGAGATTCAGGCTAAAGAGTCTGGTATTGAGGCAGTTCGAGCAAAAGCATTGGCGAGTGCTAACGGTAAGTGCTTGATTGAGGGTGTGGATGTTGGCATGGCTAAAGTTGTTGCTGAAAAGGAAACTGGCAAAATTTTGGGCGCACAGTTGGTTTGTCCTCATGCAACTGACATGATTGCCGAGCTTGCTCTCGCGATTAGGAACAACCTTACTGTTGCTGATTTGGTCTCGGCAATTCACCCGCATCCCACGGTTTCTGAAATGATTCGTGATGCTGCGGCGCAGTTGCTATAGAGTTACTGCCATGGGCGGTTTTGTTAGGAACACTAATGATGAACTGCAAGGTAGTTTGAACTAATAAAGCCGCCTTTTAACGATCGTTTTTGAACGTTTAAAGAAATCAAATTTTAGGGCTTGCATCATTTTTGTTATCCCATATAATAACTACTTGCGCTTGGTGGGTATAGTTCAGTTGGCTAGAATGCCAGATTGTGGCTCTGGAGGTCGTCGGTTCGAGTCCGATTACCCACCCCAGCGCGACTTTTAAAACCGCATCGAAAGATGATTCAATATTTAGTGAGCAGGTAAACCTGTTTAATTCTGGACCGTTAGCTTAGTTGGTAGAGCAGGGGACTCTTAATCCCAAGGTCCGGGGT